>ENA-UOOK01001048-UOOK01001048.1-fermentation-metagenome-genome-assembly--contig:-NODE-1048-length-36976-cov-6.376534_pt1 | contig 36976 bp, 30 predicted proteins | sample MGYA00245777_ERZ724023 | MGnify/ENA primary metagenome ERZ724023 (study PRJEB28704, sample SAMN03018312) | fermentation metagenome | biome: anthropogenic terrestrial biome; feature: soil; material...
GACCACCGAGATCTACACTCTTTCCCTACACGACGCTCTTCCGATCTTTTTAAGCGAAAAGGTGCTGGGGGTTCAACCGGTGGCGCCCGGCTTCCGCCAGGTGCGGATTGAGCCTCAGCTTTGCGGTCTTACCCGGGTTGACGGTTCATTTCCCACGCCGTATGGCGATATCGAAGTTTCGATTCGCCGCTCCGGCGATAAAATCGACAAAAAAGTCAAGCTTCCGGAAGGCGTACAGGAAGTATAAATATTCTTTAATGCAGCCGCAAAAAAGCCTCGAACCGGCATTCAAACCGGTTCGAGGCTTTGTGTTGAAAGGGGATGCCGGGAGTTATTTATTTCCAACGGCCAGACCGTTCTGGGTCATGTAACGGTAGCTCTGCTCGACCGCGGTCAGCATATCGATGTTGCAGTAGTCGAGTTCGACGATGATCGCCTTGGCGGATGCCGGGGCGTTGGCGACGAGGTCCTTGATCGGCAGTGTGCCGGTGCCGAGCGGCATCAGGTCCACCTTGCGGTCGAGGAGGCCGTTGACCATTTCCTTGCCGCCGACGTTCTGTTTGCAGACGCCGTCTTTCATATGGAGGGAGATGGTGTCGGCGGCGAAAATCTTCAGCATTTCGACCGCGTCTTCGGTCCCGAGGTTGGTGGACCAGAAGCAGTCGATCTGATACTTCAGGCCGGGCGTCAGTTTTTTGTAGATTTCGTATTTAAGCTTGCCGTCGAGGCGCTGGAATTCGAAATCGTGGTTGTGCTGGTAGAGTGTGAAGCCGTTGCGTTTGAGGACCGCCATCATGGCATTGGTGTTGTCGGCGGTCTTTTTGATGGCGTCCATGTCTTTGAAATCATCCGGGCCATAGCCGCAGACGATGGAGTCCAGGCCGATGATCGATGCGATTTCCATGGCTTCTCCGAGCGACTTGGGCGAACGGGCCCAGGGGGAATGGGAGGAAACGATGCCGAGCCCGAGGTCGGAAATCATCTTCATGAATTCGGTGGGGCGCAGATTCCAGAAACCGGCGGGTTCCACGTATTTGTAACCGATATCGGCCACTTTTTTCAGAACGGCGGGGAAGTCGTTGGAAGCGAGGTCGCGAAGCGAATAAAGCTGAATACCGATGGGCTTGACCATAATAAAAATTCCTTATATTTGGTTGACCGTTTATTAACGAAAAATATCCGCTATGGTATAGTATACAGCAGAAAAGAAAATCGGCAATTGTCAAAAATTATAATTATTTGACCTGATGTATTAAAAAGCCGGAGAAACGGCAAAAGCGCTGGATTGCACTTCAGATTTCCGGTTTCCCAGGAGATTTTGTCCGGCGAAGGCGCAGCTTTTGTGCCAGGGCCGCCAGTTGAGCGTCGAGCTTCGGCATCGGCCATTCCAGCGGAGTGCGCTGCCGGTAAACGGCGATCCAGAGACACCATAGCAGGAAAAAGAGCCCGGCCAGTTTGTTTTCAAGAGAATTGAAATCCCACCCGAAACTCCATGAGTATTCGGTATGGCAAAACGGAAACCAGTACGAAATGGTCCAGCCCTCGCCGGAACCGAGCAGGTCCATGATCAGATGCAGGTGAATCAGGGCGAGGAAAAGCAGGAAACACTTGATCCTCGCCACGCAGAATGCGGCCAGAACGCCGGATGCCGCCAGCGTGAAAACAAGGTTGTGCCCATAAATATGATGCGTCGCCCAGTACGCTTCCTGTCCGAATGGATAGGTGACGCCGTCGAGGTCGGGCAGGACGGCGGCGACCATGGATAGAAAGCGCTCACGGGCGGTGAGCTTGAAACAGTTCGCCGCGCACCAGCCGCTCATGATATGGGTTTGGAGGTGCATCGTGCGCGGTTCCTCCGTTGGTTCAGGCGTTCGGCTGAGTCAGGCCGAAACGCAGGAAACAGTAGTCCGGGTTCCAGATTTGACTGGGGATCGGGCGGAAGATCGCATCGGGCTCCTTCTGAAAGCTGTTCGGGCCGACCGCCATGGGTTCTCCCGCTTCCAGATGAAATGGCCCCAGCATGTTCCGCAGGGAATTCACCAGCGTTATTTCAAGCGTGTTGGAACCCTGTTGCAACACGCCTTCCGGGATTCGGAGCCGGTAGTCGGGGTACAACAGCAGGGCGATTGCCCGTCCGTTGATTTTGACCTCGGCGGAGTTGGCGTACAGGTTCTCAAACACGATTTCGTGGACACGGTCGGGCGCGGATGCCTCAAACACCTGCGCCAGCCTGATCCGGCCTCCGAAAAACGGAAATCCGGATTGCTCAAGGTGACGGATATCCACCTGTCGTGGCGGCGCGGACAGCGCAAATGAACCGTGATAACGGATGCCGTTGTTCTCCAGAGAAGAAAATGTGCCGGGCGTTTGAACGCCGAAGCGGCCGCAAAGGTAAACGGCTTCGATTTCACTATGGAAAGACAATTTATTCCGTTCGCCCTCGAAAATCCGTGAGGCACGGATGCCCCGGTACGTTTCGGGAGATTGGTGGAACCGGGTTTTCAGGGTCAGGCTGTTGCGTCCGGCGGTCACGGCTCCGGAGATACCGATCCGTTCAAATGCCTTGTCCGCGAAAAATCCATGCGGGCGGTTGGAAATCTCTTGTCCGTTCAACCGGATTTCATAACGCTCCGGGTGTTCCAGCAGCAGGTCAAGCGGCTGGCCGAAACGGTAATCGCTCGCGGCTTCAAAGGTGAAACCCAGTTCAACGTCTGCTTCCCGTTCCAGCTTCAGCAGGGCTTCCTGAATGGACAGAACGTAGCCGTGATCAAATAGTTCCTGCCCGTCGGCTTTGCAGGAACAATGGTCGAGCGTGAGAAGATTTTCCCCGAAGTCGGCCACCTGAAAAATAGTATCGGCCTGAATCCGGTGTTCGGCTGCCCGGGGAAGGGGCGCGGAAGCCGTTTCTCCGGCGCGCGCCAGAAGCACCAGGTCCGCCGCCGGGGCGAACCGGAACGGAATATGGCAGAAACCGTTGCGCCGGGTATGGTGAATCGGTTCGCAGAGGCCGGTTTCGGGATTGTAGCGTTCGGCTCCCGCGGCCCGGATGACGATTTCGGTTTCGCAGGGACGGAAACGTTCGGTATTGACAAAATAGTTGACTTCCGTCGGGTGGCCGTCGAAATCCGCAAGCGAGCGGCGGACGGCATTGATTTCCGCCGCCTGTTCGGTGGTTCCGGCTCTGAATACATCGATGGCGGCGGCGTGTTTGCGCAGTTCCGCCGCGATCGCTTCGGCGGAATCGAAATAGCGGATTTGTGCCAGCAGGGGGAGGGCGTTTGCCGGGGCGCCGTCGATATGGAACGTCGTATCGAAATCGTTGCGTTCCGCCAGGAGAATCCCGCCGTTGGCGGCGAATTCGGCAAGCAGTTGCGCCTGGCGTGCGGACAGGTTCATCAGCTTTGGCAGGACGACCACCGGGTAGGAGTGTTGGCCGATCCGGAGCCGCGCGCCTTCCACGGCGCCGTGTTGCTCCATCAGGGTTTCATCGCCGTAATGGTGGCTGATGTGCGAGGCGGCCAGCGTCTGGCTCAAGCGCTCGAATGCTTGAGAATAGCGGTCGATCGCGCCGAGATTGAATTGCGTCGGGGCATCGGCATAGGTTTTGTTGTACAGCAAATGCGCGGTGGTGATGCCGTGAATGATCAGGACATCGGCATGCACCGTGCTTTCCGCCAGCAGGACGCCGAGCCGTGAAATATAGTCATTGAAACGGACGTATTCCGGCCACCACGGCTGATGAATGAACAGCGAGGCGGGGTAATCGCGTTTGCGGAGCCCGCGCAGCGAGTATCCCTCCAGATGCTGGCAGATCAGGTTGACGCCGTGAACCATCTGCCATTGGCAGAGCCATTTCAGGTCGGCGAACGTGACGCCCCAGCCGCAGAGCGCGAATGTCTCGGACAACACGTGTTTCTTGCCGGTCTGGGCGGCCACGCTGGCCAGTTGCACCGGCGTCAGCAAAGAGGGGAAATAGCGCCCCAGCGCATCCATGCCCGGGATCGAAAAATACTGGTAATGAGGCATGACCGCGCCGTTGCAGGTCAACTGTTTCAGGTACGATTCCTCCAGCACCATATGACCGGTCAGGCCCCATCCGTGCGACTGGCACCAGTCATGGATTTCCTTCATGAAATTATTCATGAACAACCGGGTGGTCAGGCGCCAGAAACGGTAGCGCGTCCGGCGGCAGCCGTCCATGTCAAAGAAAAGATGCGGCAGCAGGGGCGGCAGGTCGTCGCCGTAGGCTTCGCGGTATTCGCGCTCGTAGATGAAGGACCACGGGATGCCGTTGCGGGAAATCTGCGGTTCGTCGGTGAAAAAACCTTTCAGCCCGCGGCGTTCGGTTTCGGACAGCTTTTGGTGATAGTCGGCGTAGACGATTTCAATGAATTTACGGGTGACTTCGGCGTCCAGCGTATCGACATAATAGGGGTTGACGTCGTAATAACAGACAAGAATGCGGTCTGTGTTCGCTGCCGCCTCTTTTTCGAGCAACCGGCCGTCCGGCGTGTAGGCCGCGATAAAATGGTCGATGCTTTCCAACCGGTTCCCGGGCGTTTCGATGCAGCGCAGGTATTTCTGCTGGTACCGGACCCCCAGGCCGTTGACCGCGCCGCTGCCGAATCCGCTCGGCCAGCCGTTTTCATCGTAAGCCCAGGCATTCATGTTCAGTTGTCCGGCATCGTGAATGCAGCTTTTGGTGAGGTTAAACCAGTCTTCGCTCATGTACTCCGTCAGGAGCCCGCCTCGGGCGTGCATGAAAAAACCGCCGATTCCGGCTTCGTGCATCAACCGGATCTGGCGGGACAATTCGCCCGCCTCCAGTTTGTCGTTCCAGCTCCAGAACGGGATCGGGCGATACTCCGGCGGCGGGTTGAGAGCCCGCTTAAACGTATTCATTTTATCGCTCATGGCGGATTACCGGATGATTTCGCGCCAGACGTTCAGGAGTTTCGATGCGGCCATCGTGTCGAACGGATTGGAGCGCGGAGTGGTTTCGTAGCCGCCGCGTCCGTAGTTCCACGGATTCGGGATATAGCCGCTGCTGCCGCCGTTGCCGTGCGATACCGCAAATGCCAGTTTGCCGTGGAAAATATCTTTGCGCAGGGCCAGCCCGATTTCCACGAACGGTTCGCCCGGCAGCGACGCGATGACCGCTTCGCCGAACGAAATGCCCGTGAGGGTAATATTGAACGGTTCAGTGCTTTCACGCATGCTTAACAGGTTGTAAGCGAAATATTTCAGCGCGAACGGAGTCTGCCGCGCCAGGTCTTCCGAAGTCAGGTCCGCGCCGGAAACTCCGACGACTTCAATTTCAGGATATTTGTCCATGACCGCCTGCGCATCGGCGATTTCCTGCCGGGAGAGGCGGCGGCGGTCCACCGGGATCGATTTACCGAATGTTTTCAGGTCGGCGGAGAACGCTTGCAGGGACGGCAACGCTTTGGAAACCGTTTCCGCATAGCCCTTGCCGATGCGTTCCGCTTCGGGATAATGGGTCTGAACCATGTTGGTGGAAACGTCGAAATGGTTAATGTTGCCCGAACAGCCGATGAGCGGCATGACCACGGAACCCGCGCCGAGTTCGGCCTGGAGCGTACGGACGGTGAACCCGGCCCAGTCCGCCGAAACGCTGTTGCCGCCGATGGTGTCGGTGTGGTTGACGATGTTCAGCAGCAGGACTTTGATTTTACCCGCCTGGCTGATGGCGAGAATCGGAATTTCAGGGTCGATATCGCCTTCGGAGGTACGAATATTCGGGTTCAGTTTGCCGGGATTGGTGACGACCGTGCCGTTTTTCATCCAGTAACGGCGGTTGAAAATAAAACGGGCGTCGCTGGTGATGCCGCGGGAAAGAGTGCCGTCCGTCATGGTGGACATGGCTTCGCGGACGGCTTCCACTGTTTGGGCGATCACATAAGGCAGGTATTCGGACGCGCTGCCGTTGCGGTTGCTGCGGACTTCGGGGCCGGTGTGGGTGTGGGTGGCGGTCATGATCAGGTTGTCCGGGCGGATCGCGCTGAAACCGGCGTCCTTGAACGCGGCCAGTGCGCCTTGGTAAAGTTCGTCCGAGACCGTAATCAAATCGTATTGAATAATGAATGCGGCGGTGCCGTTCTGCTCCAGGCTCAATACCCGGACTTCAAGATCGTCGCTGACGGACTTCCACATGCGGATGTTGAAGTATCCGGCCAGGCTCACGGGCACCTGAGGGTTGATGTTGCGGCGGGCGATACCGAATTTCACAGTGTTCATTTCGAGACTTCCTTTGTTTGAACAGGGACTGAAGAATCAGGGGCTTTGACCGGTTCTTCCGTGGTACGGAAATGCAGATAATAGGTTAACAGGCCGAACGCCAGCACCAGCAACGTCAGCAGCACGACCGGGAAAAACCATTCCCGTTTGTTGTCGCGCGAATTTTTCTTGACCTTGATGGAGGTGGTGTCCAGTCCTTTTTTGACGAAGTTTTCCGGATAAGCCGGCAGGTACGAGAAGAAGCGTCCGGCGAATGTATCGAGTTTCATCCGCAGGTTCACCGCCCAGCCCGCGGCTTCGAAGAACATGCTGAAGTTACGCTTGTACAGTTTGTACAGCGAATAAATCACCAGCGGCGTCATGATGCACATGAAAATCAGCAGCAGGTAAAAGAGCAGATTCAGGATCGGCATGCTGGCCAGTTGTTTGAAAATGTAAGTGAGCCCGCTGAAAACGGCGGCGAAACCGACGCCGCCGGCCAGCAGCCACATCGAACCGTTCATCCCCGGCTTGGCGGCGGCGGGAGGAGGAGGCGCGGTACCGGCTTTTTCAATTTTATTGGTCAGGTCGTTGGCGATAATCTCCGCCGAGGTCAGCTTGGAGAAGCGCGTGGTGATGATGTTGCTGATCTTGACGAACGGCAGCGCCAGACTCTGTTTGAAGCAGATGGGGCCTTGCAGAATGTCCTCGATCACAATATCCCACAGGGAACCGTCCCAGTCCACGAACAGACCGGCTTTGCCGGGGTAAAAGGCCATGTCGGTGCCCGCCGTCACCGCGGCGGCGATTTTCTGCGAGCTGGCGACGCCATTGATGGTGCGTTTGGCGTGCATGTACAGGATAAATAAATTGGAGGTCCGGGCCAGTTGTTTATGGGCGGCCGGATCGGTGATCTTCAGGCACAGGTCGAAGTGCTTGCCGTCCATGATCAGGGAACCGGCCTGGAGCATCGACAGCCGCGTCGGGTTGAACAGTTCGAACAGCGAAATGAAACTGCGGACGAACCGGAAATAATACTGTTTATACAACAGCAGTTTTTCGATATAATGCAGCCGTTTGATGTTGTTCATGATGGAACTGTCCTGCTGAAACAGGCCGCGGAGGAAATCGATGGCTTCGGTATTGGCGGTGTCTTCTTTCAGGCGGTCGGTGCCGAGTTTTTCGGCGGAGTTGCCGTCTTTGCCTTTCAGATATCCCTCGTATCCGGCGAATTTGGCCTTGATCGAATCCCAGTCCTGCAGGGAGATTTTTTCCAGCTCGAACACTTCCGCCAGTTTGCGGACGGAATCGCGGTAGGCCGGGTTCAAATCCTGGGTGACATCCAGTACGCAGGACGGGTCCGGCGAGGCGAGGGGGGCTTGTTCGATGGCCTCGTGAACGGCGGATTGATTGCGGACGTCCAGCGGCGAAAGCGCGTCGGCTTTTTCCACGAAACGTTTGGCGTTTGCCGGGTCGATCTGCACCAGTTTGCAATAGTCGAAGTATTGGTCCACCTTCGGCGCCACCTGACGGTAACAGGCATACATGGGAGGCATGTCCACGCCCGGCAGCAGGGTGGCGTAGGTGTCGTTTTCCGCCCAATGGAGATATGCCTGAGCATCGCTGAGAAATTTGTCGAGCAGGGGCAGGGTGATGCCTTTGAGCCCCGCCGGGTTGTCCGCGCCGTCCAGAACGGTCAGGATGTCGGTGAAAAGCTGTTCGGCCACGGAACCGGCCACGGCGGCCCGGACGATGATGCCGTCGCCTTTCAGGTTGCCCGCTGACAAGCGGCCGATGGCGTCGCGGACTTCGGTCAGGGTGATGACACCGTCGTTGATCAGCTCGTCGGTCAGTTGATTGGTGATGGTGCTGATGATTTCGCGTCCGTTGGCGGTGTCGTCGCGGAGTTCGTCAAGGGTGATCGCCGGGGCTTCACCGGCCAGCGAGGAGAGGTCTTTCAGCACACTGTCGAGCCAGTAAAATGCATCTTTGATTTTGTCCACGCGGATGGAGTTGCTGGCGGTCGAATCCAAGTGGCGGTAAAACAGGGGGTCGCCGCTTAACGCGGTCACCGGAGCGGACAACAACGCCCAGAACGCGTCGTCGTTCTGCATGACGGTGCGCAAGTCTTCGGGGTGAGCCAGTTCATACTGATAGGACCCACACAGTTTTCGGAAAACGGCTTTGCGGGGGGATGAATTTCCGGCGGTTGTCATTTACTTGGTTTTTCCTTCCATATTATCAGGCGTGAAGAGCGGCGTTTTGTTTAAGAAGATCCGTCAATGCGATGGCGGTCATGGCTTCCACGACCGGAACCATGCGGGGGCAGAGGCAGGGATCGTGGCGGCCGTGTACTTCGCATACGGCGGCTTCATTGTTCAGGGTTACAGTGTTTTGGCGGCCGGAAATGGAGCTGGTCGGCTTCACGGCGGCGCGGAAAATAATTTCATTGCCGTTGGAAATGCCGCCCAGGATGCCGCCCGCGTTGTTGGAGGTGAATCCGTCCGGCGTCATCGGGTCGTTATGCTGCGAGCCCCGCATTTCGGCGGCGGCGAATCCGGCTCCGAATTCGATGCCTTTCACGCCGCCGATCGACAGAATCGCGCGGGCGAGTTCCGCGTCGAGCTTGTTGAACACCGGTTCGCCGATGCCGGGCGGCATGCCGTTGACCCGGCATTCGATGACACCGCCGACGCTGTCGCCGGCGGCGGATGCTTCCAGAATCAACTGTTCCATCCGGGGGGCGGCTTCGGGGTCGGCGGCGCGGACGGGATTGCGTTCGATAAAGCTGAAATCAACCGACTTGCCGGTGATGGAACCGACTTTGGCGGTGTAGGCGGTAATGACGATGCCGTATTTCAGCAGGATTTTTTTGGCGATGGCTCCGGCGGAGACGCGGGCGAGGGTTTCGCGCCCGGAGGCGCGCCCGCCGCCGCGATAGTCCCGGATGCCGTATTTCTTATAAAAGGTATAGTCGGCGTGCCCCGGACGGAACATATCTTTGATATTGCCGTAGTCGCCGGAGCGCTGGTCGCGGTTCATGACCAGCATCATGACGGGAGTGCCGGTGGTTTTGCCTTCGAAAACGCCGGACAGAATCTGAACGGTATCGGTTTCCGAACGGGGCGTGGAGACGGAAGACTGCCCCGGCCGTCGCCGGTCAAGTTCCTGTTGAATGTCCGCCGCGTCCAGTTCAAGACCCGGCGTTACGCCATCCACGACCACTCCGGCGCCGCCGCCGTGCGACTCGCCGAACGTGCTGACTGTAAATATTTTCCCGTAAACGCTGCCGCTCATTTTCGTATTTCCGATTCAATGGTTTGTGCGGCGGCCGCGGCGGTTTCTTCCGGAGGCATATTCTCCGGCGCTACCGTCAGCTCCGCAATGTTTTCGTATACTTTTTCGCGTTCGCGATAAAATTCCATAAAACTGTCGAAAGGACGCGCCGCATCCAGGTACGGCGGCAGTCCGTTCGCTTCGATCCGTTTGAAAATCACCTCCGGGGCGACCTTCAGGTAAACAATGTGTCCGAGTTCGGGAAGGAGCGCGCTGACTGCGGAATTCATCGGCAGGCCGCCGCCCAGGGCGATGACCCGCGACTTCATCGGCCGCCCGTTCCGGAGGCGCTCGATCACTTCCGCCTCGAGGTTGCGGAAAAATTCTTCGCCGTACTGGCGGAAGATACCGCGGCAATCCAATTTCTCCCCGTAATTCTGTTCGAACAATTCCTCCAGCATGGCGTCGGTGTCGGCAAAAGGACATGACCATCGCTTGGCCAACAGCCTGCCGACGGTGCTTTTACCGCAATGTTTCATGCCGGTGAGGACAATTTTCATAGAATCGAGTCCGGTTTGACAATCTGGGTGCCGATCCCGCTGTCGGTAAAGATTTCCAACAGCAGCGAATGACGGATTCGTCCGTCGATCATGTGAACTTTGTTGGTGCCGGCTTCCAGGGCGCGGATGCTGCTCTGGATTTTCGGGATCATGCCGCCGGTGATGACCTGTTTTTTGATCATGCCGTCCACTTCGCTGGTGCAGATGGAGGAAATCAGGCTCGATTCATCCTTGGCGTCGCGCAGGATGCCCGGTACATCGCTCAGGAAGACCAGCTTGCGCGCTTTCAGTCCTTCAGCCACGCGGCAGGCGGCGATATCGGCGTTGATGTTGTAAATCTTGCCGTCGGTGCCGCGCGCCAGCGGGGTCAGGATGGGAATGATCCGGCTTTTCAGGGCCTCGATCAACCGGTAGCTGTCGATATCGGTGATGTCGCCGACGTAGCCGATGTCGATTTTCTGCCCGGTTTCCTTGTCCACCGCATACATTTTGTCCGCGGTCAGGACGCTGCGCCCGGAAATGGAGATCGGATGCCCGCCCGCTTCCACCGCCGCATCGACCAGCGATTTGTTGGTGACTTCGTGAAGGACCTCGTCCACCACCTTGATGGTTTCTTCGTCGGTGACGCGGAGGCCGTTGATGAAGCGGGTTTCGATTTTGCGGCGGGTGAGTTCCGCCGTGATGGCTTTGCCGCCGCCGTGGACGACCACCGGGCGCATGCCGATGCATTCCATGAGGACGATGTCGCGCATGGTGCTTTTGACGAGTTCGGGGTCTTCCATGGCGCTGCCGCCGAATTTGACCACCACGATTTCGTTGCGGAATTTCTGGATATAGGGCAGGGCCTCTACGAGAACGGAGGATTTTTGTATGAGTTCTTCCATGAATGTCATTGTTTCTTGTCCTTGAAATATAATCAGTTTATACTGAACAGAAAATACAGTCAATACGCGTAATTTCAAGGCAAAAAGATAAAAAAGAGGATACAAAACCAACTAAAATTCTCCATCCGCTTGCCAAATACGTTTTCAGGCAGTAAAGTACCGGCAATCAAATCTGGAGGGCCTTGCATGGAGAAATACCGTAAGTTTTTTTTAGTGGATATATGGAGCTACAGTCGCAACGACTTATCGAGAAATTACTATTCCCTGCTGGGTGTCCTCCGGGTCATCGTCATGGCGGTGCACGGGTTCAGGGAGAGCAAATGCCGCCTGTGGGCATCGGCGCTGACTTATTTTTCCGTTTTCGCCCTGGTGCCGGTGACCGCCATGGCATTCGGAATCGCCAAGGGGTTCGGGCTGGATGAAACGCTGAAGCAGTCGCTTTATGAGAAATTTTACGATTACCAGCAAATTCTTGATTATGTTTTCGAATACGCGGGCAACCTGCTGGAAACCACCAGGGGCGGCATGATCGCCGGGATCGGGGTGGTGATGCTGTTCTGGGCCGTGATCAAAATGCTGGGGAACATCGAGGCCGCTTTCAACACCATCTGGGGCGTGAAAACACACCGGACGCTGTTCCGTAAATTCAGCGATTATCTGTCCATGGCGCTGATTTGTCCGATCCTGATCCTGGCGGCCAGCAGCATGACGACATTTGTACAGGGGTATCTCTCCCATGTTTCGACGGCCATGCTGCCGGAAATGCTGAGCGGCCCGCTGGTCAGTTTCATGGCGCGGAGCCTGCCGTTTATGATTTTGTGGGTGCTGTTTCCGTTCCTCTATTCATTTATGCCGAACACCAAGGTCCGCTGGAGTGCGGCGATTCCCGCCGGGATTCTGGCGGGCACAGCGTTCCAGTTCCTGCAGCAGGGATATCTGGCACTGCAGATTTACCTGACCAGCTACAACACCATCTACGGAAGTTTTTCGGCTCTGCCGCTGTTCCTGATCTGGTTGCAGTTGAGTTGGCTGCTGGTGCTTTTCGGCGCGGAAATTTCCTGCGCCATCCAGACTTCAGGCGACCGGGAATTCGAACCGCTGGTCCAGGAATTGAGCCCCAAGGCGCGGACCCGCGTCATGCTGGCGGTGGCCGCGGCGCTGGGACAGTCTTTCAAAGAAGATAACATCGGCCTTACGGATGAGAAAATAGCGGAATTGACGGGTATTCCGGCGCGGCTGGTACGGGACGGGCTCTACCGGCTGGAAGATGCCGGCGTTGTGGTCCGTACCCAGGAAAAAGAACTGTTCTACCCGGCGGTACCGATGGAGAAATTCACGGCGCTCGGTATTCTTCGCATGGTGAGCACCCACGGCAAGGATTACCGTCCGCAAATTTCGAATCGGGCTTTTGATGCCGCCGATGCCTCTTTAACGGCCATGGAGGAGAACGTCCGGAAATCCGAGCTGGATGCCCCGTTTCCGAAAGTTGAACAGGCATGAACAAATATGATGCAATTATCATCGGCGCCGGACTGGCGGGACTTGGCGCCGGTATCCGGCTGGCGCATTATGGGCTGAAGGTCTGTATTTGCGAGCGGCATTCACGAATCGGCGGCATGAACTCCTACTATCATCGGCAGGGAATGCTGCTGGAAACCGGACTGCATGCCATGACCAATCTCGCCCGGCCGGGCGATCCGAAAAGCCGTCCGCTCCTGAAAATGCTGCGCCAATTGCGTTTGACGCTGGAACAGCTCAAAGTCCGTGAACAGCATCATTCGTTGATCCGGTTTCCGGAGCGGACGCTTCGATTCGACAATGATTTCGCCACATTCGAGGCATCCGTGGCGGACTGTTTCCCCGCCGAAATCGACGGTTTCCGCCGGCTGGACCGGATGCTTGAGGAATTCAATGAGGTGAATTTGAACAATCATTTTGCATCGGCTCGCAGCCTGATCGGGCGCTTCATCAAGGACCCGTTGCTGACGGATATGCTGTTGTGCCCGACGTGTTACTACGGCAGTGCGCTGGAAGACGATATGGATTTTTCGCAATTTGCGATTCTGTACAAGAGCGTAATCCGCCAGGGGCTGTTCCGCCCCGGCGACGGCATCAAAGGATGGCTCGACCTGCTGTTGAACCGCTACCAGGAATCCGGCGGGGAGCTGCGGCTGAACTGCGGCGTATCCCGGATCTTGTCGAAAGACGGGCAGGTGACAGGAGTTTTGACCGATGCGGGAGAGGTTTTGAGTACGGCGAAAGTGCTGTCGTCCGCCGGGTTGCCGGAAACGCAGGAGCTGGGGGAGTTGCCGGGAGATGCGCGTTTCGGTCGGGTGGCTTTTTTTGAATCGACGCATGTGTTTAAGGAATTGTCGGAATCAGAAGAAACGATTGTATTTTTCTGCAACACCGAGCGCCTGACATACCGCAGGCCGGAGCCAGCGGTGGACGTGGACAGCGGAATTCTCTGTTATCCCCATCATTTCAAATTCGAACCGGGGGATTTTCGCCCTCCGCCGACCATCAAGACCAGCGTTCTGGCCAATCCTGCCCGTTTCCCGGCGGAAAAAGCCGCGGCGATGGCCGAAGTCGAAGCCTTGACCGTCCGTATGACCGGAGCGGACCCCGGCAACGCGATTTTTCGTGACGCCTGTACGCCGCAGACGATTGTCCGTTATACCGGACGTAAAGAGGGAGCGATTTACGGTTCGCCGGATAAATGTTTGACTGGAAAAACCGCATTGCAGGGATTGTATGTCTGTGGGATCGATCAGGGATTTCTGGGGATTACCGGAGCTACGCTCAGCGGTATTTCGATGGCGAATCTGCATCTGCTGCTCTGATTGATCAATCAAAATCGTCCGAAGAACACATAGAGAGTATTCCGCTCTGCGAGTGGGCAGCGTTTCGTCGCTGCACCCCGCCCGGGCACGGCCCGGTACGGTTCGGATGCTCCGCATCCTGGCGTTAAAAAAGGAGTTATTTTGATGTTGATACGTTCGATTTCGATTCTGATATGCCTGGGCGTCACGGTCCTGTTGACCGGATGTTCCGATAACAAAGTCAACGACCCGCAGTTGACCAACCTGCGGCTGACCAGCGACCTGATCGACAGCCTCGCCCGCGCCGACCACAAAACCGCCGCCGCCCAGACCGGCAAACTCCGCACGATCCTGCCGGAAAGCACCTTTCTCAGTATATTGGAAGAAAGCGAAACCAGCAACATCTACCTGATTCAGGTTCAGCCCCTGCTGGACGCGGGCGATCTGAAAGGCGCCACCAGAATCATCGAATCCGGCCTCCGGGATTTCCCCATGAACCGCCACCTGTTGCGCGCCCGCGGCCAGCTCCGCCACCTGCAGGCGTTTCAGCAAGCCCTGGCCGACGCCGCCGCACCGCAGGGCGCGGACAACCTCCGCAAGGCCCTGACGCAGCTCGAAACCATGAGCGCCGAGTATCCGAACAACACCTTTATCACGCAGTTCCTGGCGGACGGACAGCAGAGAGCCGCGGCAATGGAGAAATATGAGCTCAAACGCGCCTACGACAGCCTGATCACCGAATACCGGCTCCTCCTGCAGACCGAACCCGCCCTCGCTCACATATTGGCCGCCCAGATTGAATATGAAAAAGACAATATTCAGGCTTCTCGCCTGTAGTTTGCCGGCGCTGGCGCCGCTTTCCGCCCCGGTACTGTCCGGACAGGAACGGGATTTTTCATTTCTGCCGGAAAAAGTCGCCGTATACGGACCCGTCCGGGAACAGGCGATTTCCCGGGAACAGGCGATCCAGTTCCTGAAAGAAAAATTCACGTCCGACCACTTGACCGTCATGTCGGAGGGCGAAATCCGCTCGGCCGTCCGCATCCTGGCCGCCAATCGTTTCGAACGCGCGATCATGGACCGGATCCTGAAAGAAAACGGCATCACCCCGAATCCCGATGAAATGAGCAAAGAACTCCGGCATCTGCATCATTCACTCCCCCTGCCGCAGCGCCAGAGTATCGAGAAACAGCTCCTGGCCGACGGGTCCAATTTCGAGACATATCTGAAAAAATCCGTCAACGACCCTGACAGCGTCATACGTTACGCTTTCATTCAGTGGGTGGAACGCAGCTCCGCCGACAAAATCACGGTCAACGATGCCGACGTGGAGCACTTTTACCGGATGAACCAGGGACTGTTCCTGATCCCCGAAACCCTCGTCCTCTCGCAGATTACCGTCCCCGCCCAAAGCGACGCCGAAGCCGTCCGCACGCGACTGGCCCTCGGCGAAAAGTTCGCCTCCCTGATGCCGGTCTACAACGGCGGCAAATACGGGGAATTCGTCCGGCACGAGCTGGACAAGGAAATCCGGCAAGCCGTCGATTCTCTGAACGTCGGCGAATCCAGCATTCCGCTCCGCCGGAAAGAGGGTTGGGTAATCTTCCATGTCGACAACCGGGTGCGGGCACAGTTTGTGCCGCTGGCGGATGTAAAAGATTATATCCGCCGCGAAATCCGCAAAGTCCGGATGCTGGGCGAAGTCCAGCGCATCATGAATTCCGAATGCCGGAAACTCAATTTCGAACTGACCCTCTGATACCGATTCGCATTAAAAGCGTTTTTTACAGATAGGGATTCGCCGTTTTTTCCTGCCCGATCGTCGTCGGCCGTCCGTGCCCCGGATAAACCGTAAGCTCATCCGGAAGCGGCAGCAGTTTGCCCCGGATCGACTCGATCAACTGGCGGTGATCGCCACCCGGCAGGTCCGTGCGCCCCACCGAACCCGCGAAAATCGTATCCCCCGCGAACAGCACCGGCCGCTCACGGTCACGAAAGTAAAAACAAACTCCGCCCTGCGTATGCCCCGGCGTTTCGATGATTTCAAAATCCTCCGAAACAAAATCGCTGTCGGGCTGCGGCAAATCCTGTACCGGCGGCAGCCACGGCGGCAATGCGTTGGCCGGGCTGAAATAAAGCTCGACATCCCGCTTATGCAGGTAAACCGTCCGGATGTTCAACGCCCGCGCCACTGCGCCGACCGCGCCGATATGATCGATGTGCGCATGGGTCAGCAGGATGACCCGTTCCGCGCAATCGAACTGCCGGGCGCGGCGGACAATGATTTCGGCATCCGCGCCGGGGTCGATGATATAAAGGGTCTGTCCGGCCGGAATCAGATAGCAGTTGACTTCCAGCAAACCGACCGGTTCGGTGATGAAATCAGGCATCGTCCGCTCCCGTTGTTCAGCGTCTGTTGCCGAAGATTCTCAGCAGAAACAGGAAAAGGTTGATGAAGTCGAGATAGAGCGCCAGAGCGCCGATGATGGCCATCTTGCCGACGCTTTCCCGGTCGTCCGAGGCGTCCATCGAACTGCTCATATTCATGATTTTCTGCGAATCATAGGCCGTCAGTCCCAGGAAAATAAAAACCCCTAGGATGCTGATCGCCCATTCAAGGCTGCTGCTGCCCAGGAAAATATTGACCACGCTGGCAATGATGATGCCGATCAAACCCATCAGCATCAGGCCGCCCAGGCTGGTCAGGTCGCGTTTGGTCACGACCCCGTAAATGCTCATTGCGCCGAACATGCCGGCGGCAATCAGGAACGTCGTCGAAACCGATGCGGAGGTATACGCAAACAGGATCACCGAAATGGTCAGCCCGTTCAGAAGCGAATAAACGATGAAAAGAGCCCCCGCCGTGGCGGCGCTCATCCGGTTGATGCCCCACGAAATCGCCATCACCAGCCCGAATTCCGCCAGAATCAGAATCAGGAATATTCCTTTGTTCGCCAGAATCGCCCGTTGAAGCGCTTCGCTGCTGATGACCGCCCACGCGGCAATCGCGGTCAATACCAGGCCGCCGCACATCCAGCCATAGACCTGGTTGATGAAACTGACGCGAGTCATTTCGCCGCGGCGAACGCCCATTTCACGGTACTCTTCACGATAATTCTTCATATCACTCATACAAAATTTCTCCATACTTTGGTTGGCAATCACACTATTAAGATATATATTATTGTGGAAATGTCAAACCTTTGTGGAGAAAAATATGCGCCTTATTCTATGTTTGGGAATCTGTTTGACGTTGTTCTCCGGCCTCCGCGCCCAGGACAAAACCGCGGAGGAGGATCAGGATAAATATCGCGCCCTGGCCACATTCGCCGGTGTACTGGAAATGATCCACAACCGTTACATCGACTCGGACAAGGCCTCCTATGAACGGCTGATCCGGGCCGCCATCAAAGGCATGCTTCAGGACCTCGACCACTACACCGGTTACGAAAACCGGGAGGAACACCGGGAAAGCGTCCGGGTGCTCGGCGGCGAAACCGTCGGCGTGGGCCTCGTGGTCAACAAAAAGCACGATTCTCCGCTGGAAATCATCACTCCGCTGGAAGCCTCGCCCGCCGAAGCCGCCGGGCTCCGCCCCGGTTCATTCATCCTGAAAATCAACGACACGGACACTGCCAAGATCTCCCTGCGCGATTGCCTGAAACTGATTCAGGGCAAGCCCGACACCACCGTGAAACTGATGATCCGCTACAAAGACGAAGCCCCCTACGAAGTAACGCTGCCGCGCAAAAACATCGCCTACAGCTCCATCCCTCCGCACGGCATCAAAACCATCGGGGACGATATCGGCTACGTCCGGATCATGGTGTTCAACTCGCACACGGCGGCTGATTTCGACCGCGCCATGCGCAAACTGAACAGCAGCGGCGTCAAATCGCTCATCATCGACCTGCGCAACAATCCCGGCGGGCTGCTTAATTCCGCCGTGGACCTCGCCAGCCGTTTCCTCAAGCCGGATTCGGTCATTCTTTACACCTCCTCCCGCGACAGCGAAGCCCCCGAAGCCATCACCTCCCGCGACACGCCGAAGGGCGTCGCCGCGGAACTCCCGGTGGTCGTGCTGGTGAACGAACTCAGCGCGTCCGCCTCCGAGATTTTCACCGGGGCGCTGATGGACAACGGGCGGGCGGTCAGCGTCGGCGCCCGGACATTCGGCAAGGCCACCGTCCAGAACATCCAGGAATTGCCCGACGGCTCGGCCATCCGGCTGACCATCGGCCGCTACCTGACCCCGTCGCGGAAACCGATTCAGGGCATCGGCATCGCCCCGAACGAAGAAATCCTCGTGCCGCAGACGGAGAAAAACGCCTTTTATTCGCAACTGGCGGTCTATCCGGGGGTGGTCAAGCCGGATTCACCGAACGCCGTCACCGACACAGCCCTTGCGCGCGCCATCGAAAAACTGAAACAAACGCCTCCATAACAAAGAACTTCGCGGCGGCACGTTGCCGCACGCGGTCCAGCGCGCGGACTGCGCTGGTCGTCCAAAGGGCGAAACAGAAGATTTCGCAAGCAGAACGGTTTGGGTCAGAGAGCGTCTTCGGCTCCGGCATCCACCCGGGACAGGGAGATCGAATCAAGGCTGATCGAACTGCCGTCGCCGGGGCCTGCGATCACATAAATCGTCAAGGCATCGGCTCCGGCCGGAACCGCGAACTCACGGGTGACGGTCTGTAACTGGCCGCCTTTGCCTTTTTCGACCAGATTCAGCAGGGTTTTGCCGCCGCCGACCAGGCGGAACCGGATGTATTCCGTCCCGGCGGGCAGGAAATATCCGGCGGTCAGCCGGTAGGTGCCGGGGGTGACTTTCACATTATGCAGACTGGCGCCCATTTCGTATTTCGGACCGGTCTTGAATTCCAGGCAATAGCCTTCGCCGCCGGGGCTCGGGGCGACGCCCTTCAAGGCTTCCCGGGCTTTCCAGCCGTTGAGTTTTTTGTTGCTGAAGTCATGGCTGAACACCTGATTCGGGTCTTTCTTCGCTGCCGGTTGTTCACCGAGGATGTCGCGGCGGTACCAGTCCACCGATTCCCAGGCGATCTTCTCGGCGCGCGCCGACGAGAACAGATCGGTCCAGCTCCAGCCGATCCGATCCCGGTTCGCTTCACGGAAAGCGACCAGTTCGCGCGAGACTTCCTCCAGCCGGTTTTCCTTTTTCTCCTGTTTCAGATTGGCATGGCGCATGAATTGCCAGGACAGGAAGGAATGGCGGTCCACAAGGATCAATTCGTCCAGCAGGCTTTTCTGCTGCGGCTCCAGTTTCTTTTTTGCGGCTTCCTGCAGGATGGCGGCGCTCTGCTTGAAGTCGTCTTCGGAAATGAACGCGGCGATATTCCGCGCCAGCACCATGCCGATCTGCCCGGCGTCGTTCAGGCGGCGGTTTTCTTTTTCGAGGGTGGCGGTGACCTTGTTCTGCATCTGCTCGCCGGCCTGCCGCCAGAACTGATAGTAACGGCGGATTTCCGGTGCGGCCTCGCCATAGGCCGAACAATACTCGCTCTCCAGTTCTTCGAACGACTTCGACGGATCGTGCATCATCCGTGCGCTGATGTAGTATTCAAGATCGATGTTGCGGGCTCCGCAGTTGCCGTCGTAGTCGGTGCCGAAGATTTTGAACCGGTTGGCCGCCTGGAATTTGTCGTAAATGCGTTTTTCCAGACCGCGGTTGTAGGGGGTGTTGCCGCAGAGATCGTTCGGGCGCAGGAAAACATTTTTCGCTCCGGCCTTGGCCCAGTCCCCGAAAAACGCCTCGTTGTCCTCGAACATCATGGGGACCATGCCGAGCAGGAGGTTGTCGGGGTATTCGACCTTTTCGCGCCGGGGCGGATAGCGGTAATACGAATACACATACGTGACCAGTTTGACGTCGGGGCGCAGCTTGACGGCTTTTTCCGCGATGCGGTTCCAGAACCACAGGTAGCGGTCGGTCAGGTGCGCCAGGAAATCTTCGCCCGGCCTGCGGGCGTCCAGCGCCAGACAGTTTTCACAGCGGCAGAAACCCGGCGTGCCGTCGTTCGGGCAGATATTCCAGTATTCGGGTTTACCCGCCTCCACCCATTCCCGGATGATGACGTCGACGACTTCCGGGTTGGACAAGCAGAGCTTTTCGCGCCCACGCAGGCGCTCGGGCAAGCCGCGGCGGCCGCTTTCGTCCAGGCCGAAATACTCGGGGTGCTCTTTGCCGTATTTCTTCCACCAATCGCCGAAGGCGTGGCCGTATTTGAAGTTCGAACGCTTGCCGTGCCGCATCCGCCGCGCCCACAAATGATCCTGATACTGGCGTTCATCCACTTCCGCCTCGGACAGCCGCAGGCTCTCCGGCACGAGTTTATTTTTCGGCTGGATCAGGCGGTTGCGCCACCAATAGACCCGGACTCCGGTCATTTCATAAGGCATGGTCCAGCGGTAATCTTTCTGATCCGGCAGCTTTACACTCTGACGGGCTTCATAGACGATTCCGGCGTCGGTGGGGCGGAGCCACTTTACACCGAGCTCATTCTCGAGAAATGCGTAAACGGCGCTCAGGGTCCCGCAGCGGGTTTTGCTGCCCATCAGAGCACCGTCCCAGGAATCGTCGCCCCAGAAATACACTTTATCGCCGCGGATGGCATAATGCGCCTCGGTGGATTCCGGTTTTCCGGTTTGCCCGTCAACCGGGCTGCCGATCAGGAACTTGTACCGGGCGCCCGGTTTGCGGGGGCCGCCGATCAGCGCGAGATGCTTTTCCATCTCTTTCGTCGCCAGGCTCTGAATCGGATCGCCGGGGTTGGCGGTCTCGACGGCGATCTCATTTACCGGCCATTCGAGCGCCAGCGCGCTCAACGCTCCGGCGATCAGGAACGCAATCAATGGAACTTTCATATCATACTCCTTGATGAAAAATTAATAAACGTCGGAAGCCACATACCACCAGCCCGCGGTGGCGGGAATGTCCTTGTTTTCCATGAACAACTGATCCGCATGACCGTCGAGATAAAGCATGGTGCCGGACTGTATTCCGTTGTGGTGCGGGTAGAACCCGTTGGCGGACGGCATCGCCGGATTGTAGGTTTTGGAAACCCGGTAATTGCCGTCGTGCATATAATAGCCGCCGATGCTGTCGCCGATGATGAATTTTCTGGTCGGCTGCCTGGCTTTGATCACTTTCGGGTAATTCACTCCTTCCTCGCCCAGCCGCCAGTTGTAGGCGATCGAACCGTCTGCCGTCGGCATCGTCGTGCTGGAGTCTTTCATGCCGGCGCATCCCAGATGCTGATCGATTCGCGCCGAATGGAAAAGCCCTGCATCGTAAATGGAGCGGTACCAGCGCTCATTTGCTCCTGCACCACCCCAGCGCGCCCAGGGGGCGTAATCGTCCGACTGCCCGAAATACATGCCGAAAATCGTCCCGATCTGTTTGCGGTTGCTGGTGCATTTGATGGTCAGCGAGCGTTCCCTTGCTTTGTTCAGCGCCGGCAGCAGCATCGCCGCCAGGATGGCGATGATCGCGATCACGACGAGGAGTTCAATCAATGTGAAGTTGCGAAAAATCAAAGAGTTGCTCCCCCTCCGCAAAGTCCTGCCGGGCAAGACATCCGTCCGATTTCTTTTTTTCTGGCAATTCATGGCTTTTCCTTTCTATTTGTTCCTGGTTGTATTGGAGAGCGCCCGGCATCCGCAAGCGTCGTGTACCACATTCGGCGGCTTTGGCTGCCGGGTTTCTGAAGTTGAGCCGAGGGAACTCGACTTTCCAGATGCTGGTCAATTTTTTGTTTGCGACACCGGCGTTGATCCTCCAGCGCGGCAGTTCATCGTCGTCGCCGAGCGTGACCGTTGCCTCGGCGTCGATTCCCATCCGCTGATAAACGGCATTGCTGAAGGCGGCCTTTAGCACGATTCCGCTGTTCAGTTGTTCGGAGTTCACCTCCACCCGGCGGCATTGCCCGGCGGTGAAGGGGATATAGCGGACATGGCTGTTGCCTTGGTCCGGTTCCAGAAAGAACATTTCAAGTATCCAGAGGTCGGTACCGGAGAGGATGGCGTTGCGTCCTCCGGCGCGGTAGAACCCGGCGGGTGAAAAATCCTGTTTTTTGAATACCACACCGCAATGGCGATTGTAGATACCGATATGGGCGGCTGTTTCAAAGAGCCTGGTCCTGGCGCCGCCCGCGTCGGGAAAGGGCCAGTGCCCCAGGTCCGTTGCCATAAGCATGATTTGAAGCAGCCCCAGCGATAGCATCCCGATTATTTTCATTGAACGGCCCCTGTTGTTTCGTGTTTTCAGCATTATTGAATTAACGTTAATTTTAAGTATATTATACAGCGGGGTAAAATATTTGTCAAGAGGGGCGGCGTTTTTTTTAACTGTTTTTGACGAACATTCCGCCGTCAGGCTTTCCGGACTCCGGGATTTCGCCGATCTGCTATTCCGAATATCGCGCTGGATGATTGTGTTTTTCGCGAGATTTTACCGGGTGAGCGGTGATGTGTGTTGACTTTTTTCAAACAGAAAGCGAATCCGGCATTGACATTGCGCCTGGTTCGGTATATAATACAATAACAAAAAAATTAACGTTAAATCAAAACAGGGAGTTATCATGTCTGTTATAACTGTTGCCAGAACTTACGCCATCGTCGGAGTCGGGGCCCGCTCTGCCATGTTTGCCGGGGCATTGGCCGGCCGCCGGGAATTGAACCTCAGCCTCTCCGCCATATGCGACAGCAATCCCATCCGGCTGGACGCCTATCGGCGGAAACTTGCCTGCGAACACCGACTCGCCCCCGCGCAAGTCCCCGCCACCCAATTTGATCTGCTGTTGCGCGACCCCGCACTCGATACGGTCATTATCTGTACGCCCGATAACACCCATGCCGATTACATCTGCCGTACCTTGGAAGCCGGCAAGAACGTCATTGTGGAAAAGCCCATTGCAATCAACGCCCTCCAGTGTTCCAAAATCCTGTCAGCGCTCCGCAACCACCCGGAAGCCAACGTCAAAGTCACCTTCAATTGCCGCTTTATCCCCTGGGTCCGGCAACTCAAACGACTGATCACTTCGGGCGTCATCGGGGAAATCGTCCACGCAGAGCTGAATTGGACGCTCGATACCCGCAAAGGTGTCACCTATTTCGCCCGCTGGCACAGCGACAAGGAGATATCCGGCGGGCTGATCATCCACAAGGCCTGCCATCACCTCGACCTGCTGCATTATCTGCTCGACGCGGTCCCGGAACGGGTATTCGCCTCCGGCCGCCGCGCCTTCTTCGGCAGCGAAAACAAGCACAAGCACGGCATCGGCGAAGTTGCCGGGCATTATTTCGATGCCGATGGAGCGAAAGGGGACCCTTTTGCACTCCATTCTCCCCTCATGGAACAAAACCGCGAACTGCTGCTCCGTGCCGCCGCCTCCGATGGCTACCGCCCGGACCGTAGCGTCTGGCGGCCCGGTATTTCCATTGAGGACACCATGAATGTCCAGGTTGAATGCACCGGCGGGCAAAGCTATCATTATTCCCTGATGGCTTTTTCGCCCCGTGCCGGGCGGAGGCTGACCCTGTATGGTACCGGCGGGCAGATCGATTTCTGCAGCGAATCCTACAGCGGCGCATCCGGTAAACCGCTTCCCCCCGGCGCGACCGAAGCCGCATCCACCCGGGAATACCTGATCGTCCATCCGCTGTTCAGCGTGCCCTACACCTTGCAGGTCGAACGGGCCGACGGAGGGCACGAAGGAGCGGACGAGCCGATGCTGGACGGAATCTTCAATCCGCCCGCCGACGAAGATGAATTCAACCTGCGCCCCGGCGCCGAACAGGGCGTGCTCGCCACGTTGACGGGGGCCGCCGCCAACATCTGTTTTGAAACACATGAAGCGGTCGATATTTTCCGACTCTGCCCGGAGCTGCCACGCAAAACGTCATTGAAGGAATATCTCCGATGATCGCTCATGATGCCGTCCTGTCGTTCGCCTCGGAACTGGTGGCGCCGCACCGACTGACGTTCAGGGTGGACCCCGGGCTGGCGCCCGATGGTTATCGGTTTGAATTTGCCGATGGAGTACTGGAGGTTTCCGGCGAAAACGCCAGAGGAGCGCTTTATGCCGCTTACGACTTTCTCGAAGGGGCGGTACGGGGTTCCGACGCGCCGCGTTTCACGATCCGTGGCGTCAATCCCTGCGAATCGCTGGCCCGGCACTCGCCGGAACAGTTGAGGAAATTCATTGACCGCCTTGGCCGCTGGCGGTTCAACCGGATTGTCATCCATACCCAGTACGGCTATGAGGAACACCGCGAACTCCTGGAAATAGAATGCGCCAGGCGCGGCATCGAACCGATCCATTACACCTATTACAATCTGGCTTTCTGCGGCGACGTATCCCCGGAATATTTCGCACGCAAAGCCGACGGCGGCGTGAAAGCCTCCGGACGCCGCCTCGAATGTTACGATCGCCTCTGCGCCTCGAATCCGGAGGGGCTCGCCGCCTATGGGAGAGGCGTGGATGCCTATCTGCGGACGCACCCGGAACTGGATGAAATTTTATTCGCCACCGCGGATGGCGCCGAATATTGTGAATGCGCCCGCTGCCGCCATCTTGGGCCGGTTGAACAATGTATGGCGTTCTATGATCCGTTTTTTGATTGCGCGGGCGGGCGCAAACGCCATTTTATAAGCTACTTCCATCGCTATCACCTACCTGTCGACCTCCGCCGCCTGCAGCAGACGGAGTTCATCATGTTTGACACCCATGTCCGTGACCGCAGAGTGCCGCTGCGCGACGAATACGCCCGTTCCGCCGTACAGCCGCGACTGATTGAGGCCGATCCGCGCGCCTCCATGCCGGTGAACCGCTATCTGATCGACCGCCTCAAGGAATGGCGCGAAGTCGCCTCGGGAAAAGTGTATGTTTTCGAAAACTATATGATGCAGAGCATTTATGGCGTCCCCACGCTCGACAACCACATCTATCTCCAGGACTTGCGGCTGTTTGCGGAACTCGGGATCGACGGTGTGGTGTACGAGGCTTTCGAACCGGGAATTCAGGCGATGCTGCCGCTGCTTGACGCGGCGGCGCAGGCATTGTGGCATCCGGAACGCGATTATGAAATTGATCAGTCGAATGGTGTGTACCGACCGGATTATCAGGAATTTTACCGACTGGCAGGCGAGCACAAGGCCAACCGCAACTGGACGACTTGGGCGGCGCTGCTCGAACATCTGCTTTCGCGCCCGGACTATGAAGAATTCGATTTTCGCTACATCGGCTTCAATGCGGCATGGTTTGTCCAGCAGCGGCTTGGGGCGTGGCGGACCGGCGATGAATGGACCGACCGTTTTCTCTCGATCAACAAACTTTGGGATTTCATGAATGAGGTGGAACGTCCGCGCGAAACCACCGAACGCATCATCCGGGAATTACTGGAACGTGTCCACATAGCAAAGAAAAATGGCTGTTAACGTGCAAAAGTCACTGTTTGAAGAAGCTTTTGGATACTGTTCGCAGAGACGTTTTCAATTTTTCCAATGATTTTCCCAAAGGTATTTTTCATGCAAAATTCAAGTCTCATGAAATAATAAAGTCCATGCAAGATTTTCAGAGGATACATCCCCGCGTAAAAAATAACTGAAATAAACATTTTTCAAGTCCATTGTACAATGTCTGCGTATAGGGTTGAAATATTGTAAATGCTGAACGTACATTTGCCGTTTTTCCATGCAATACTCTCAACCAATGGGGGATCCGGCAGGCGAGCGCCGGCCCGTCGATGCGCCAGGCTCGTTCGATCTGCATGTGCTCAAACAATCCCCGCAGGGAATCGCCTGCGGAAAGCCGGACCTGCCCGTATTCGCACAGAAAACGGATTAACAGGAAATCGGCCGAAGCCCGGACCTGTGAAACCATCGCCCAGCTCAACAACAGGTTTTCCTGTTCCGTATGAAGCCAGAAACGCGGGTATATTTCTCTCCGGTCCAGCACGGTCCATCTTGTTTCTCTTTGCATGATCACCTCCAAATTTCAGTTGTTGCTTGCTTATAAATTTCAATACAATCCAGATTGACGTGATGGAAATTTCAGCTTTCGGGATGTCTCTCGGACGCCATCTGCAAATCATAACGAATACCATTGTTCCGTGTAGTTATAGAGCCACACCGAAACCAGTTGCAGTCGATTGCAGATATTCTTGCTCGAACAGATAAAACTGGTTTCGTTGCGGGGCAATAACTGATCAGCCTTTCTTTTGCAACAAGCTTGCAGGGGGAGTATAATGGATTTCTTCATCCATATCGCAGAGGTTCCATATATTCGAAATTTTTTGGACTGTATGAAATTTTTTTCAATGGATTCTTTTGGGGAACCAGAGAAAAAACGATTATAGGATTTTTAGACAATAAATCCGTAATATAATAGAATTCATTCGTCTTGTTTTTTTTGCTGGAATCCATTATAATTAAAATAAGGATATTGAACTATAACAAACGAACATAAAAGGGATTTTTTCATGAAGAAGTATCGTGTTGGAGTTATCGGGTTGCATATGGGATTGCCATGGGCAAAAGCCGCCGCCTCACATCCGCTTTCGAAACTCACCTTGGTTTACGATAAGTTTTACGACCAGAACGAAACATTGGACAAAACATTTTTTGAAAGTTCAGGCTGTAAAATCGTTCGCGAAGAAGATGAAATTTATCAAGCAGGGCTTGATGTCGTAATTGTTGCTTCTCCTGACCACTTTCATGTGGAGCAAAGTATAAAAGCACTCGGGGCAGGAAGTCATGTAATCTGTGAAAAGCCCCTGGCTCCGACAGTTGCCGAATGCCGGAAGATCATTTCCGCGGCTCAGGAAACCGGAAAAATGTTTATGACCGGACAGGTTTGCCGATATGCTCCCGGATTTGTTTTGGCCAAGAAATTGGTTGAAGCAGGGCGTGTTGGCGACATTGCATTCATCGAAAGCGAATATGCCCACGATTATGCGAAAGCGCCAGGGTTCAATAACTGGCGGAAAGACCCGGCAATCCGCCGGGAAGGATTTCTCGGCGGCGGCTGTCACGCTATGGATTTACTCCGCTGGTTCGCCGGCAATCCGATTGAAGTGACTGCTTATATGAACCGGAAACTGCTGGCGTCCGACAATTGGCCGACCGACGACACCGGCATCGCCATCTGCAAGTTTCCTGATAACGTCATCGGTAAAGTTTTCGTGTCAATAGGCTCTAAAAGGCCCTATACAATGCGTACGGCCATTTATGGAACGGCGGGAACAATTATCTGTGATAATACCGGCTCTGCAATTCAAATTTTCGAAGAGGCGCTTATTCAACAGACCGGCAATCAATTCTCTTCCATTCCGGTCAGCGTCAACAATCATAACGTCGCAGCGGAATTGAACGAATTCTTGTACTGCCTGCGCGAAAACCGTCCCGTTCCGACAGATGTCTATGAAGGCACCCGAACGGTGGCGTTCGGCGAAGCCGCACTTGAGTCGGCCAGAACAGGAAGACCCATTCCGGTTCAGGATATCCGGTAAAGCGGAAACCCGAACATCAAAATTTTTCAACCGAATTCAATGGAGGCAGGATGGAAATGAGGAAAAGCTTCACACTCATAGAATTGCTGGTTGTGGTTTCGATCATCGCGATTCTGGCGGCGATGTTGCTGCCGGCATTGAACAGCGCACGTGAACGGGGGCGTACCACCGTATGTTTGAATGCCTTGACGCAAGTCGGAAAATTCATTCAACTTTATAATTCCGATTTCAACGGCTTGTATCCTCCGATCGTCATGTCCAGCAATTACAGTTCGATTTTATGGGCCAAAACACTTGGTGAACTTTATCTCCCCGGACAAAAATACCTTGAGTATTATAAAAAATTTGCTTGTCCAGCCAAAAAGGCCAGCAACGAAGCGGTGCTCGACCCGTGGGGAATCACGTACGCCATAAACAGCTACCTCTGCACACCGATGACTGATTTTAGTTTCAGCGGCTATGCTCCGGTTCATCCCAACAAGTTCAAAAAGCCTTCGGCAACTTTGCTCAATTGGGACAACCGTTTTGCTGAAATCCATTATAAAGGTTACATTGTTCGGGGAAATATGGGGGATTACGAATGGGGGCACAATGCACAAAGCGGGATCAATGTCCTGTTTATGGACGGGCATGGAGAGTTCGTCAACACCAGTGGACAGGTGGAGGTGGCGGCAATACTATACCTTAAAAATTATTACTTATGGCATGATATTAATATTTTGCCGTCTGGCGGGCCGTAGAAGCAAAAAAGCCGCCGTCCAATAATCGAATCTTATACTCAATCAGTGTGAAAACAAGGAATATCATATGCCTGAACAGCTTTATTTCGGAACCGCCGCCAAAAACATCACCCCGCAAACTCCGTTGCCGCTGGCCGGATACTTCAGGTTCCGTGTGGCAAAGGAAATTCTGGATGAGCTTGAAGTCCGAGCCTTGCTTTTCCGGCAGGGGGAAGTCTGGAGCGCCATCGTTCAGTTCGACCTGCTTACGGTTTCCACGGAGCTGGCGGAGGCTTTCTACCGGGAGATTGCGGATATCGCAGAACTCTCTCCTGAAAATATGATCGTGACGGCCACCCATACCCATACGGCTCCGGTGGTCAGTTCCGCCCGTCCGGGGTTCAATCCGGATTACCTCGCCTTTGCGTCCCGGCAGGCTGCGCTGGCGGTTCGTGAAGCCCGGAACAGTATGATTCCCGGCGAGATGGCGAGGGGAAAAACAAGGGAATCCCGGTTTGCATTCAACCGTCGGTATTGGATGAAAAATGGTTCCGTCATGACCAATCCCGGTAAATTGAATCCTGACATCGACCGCCCGGAGGGAGAAATCGATGCCGAAATTCCGCTGCTCGGCATCCGGCAGAATGGCCGGTTGAAGGTTTTGATCGCTAATATCGTCAACCATGCTGATACCGTCGGCGGCAGTTGTGTTTCCGCCGACTGGCCCGGATTTTTCTGCCGCGCGGTCAAGGCGGGTCTCGGTTCTGGGGTTATGGTTTTGCCGCTCATCGGCGCTTCCGGCAACATCAATCACTGGGATGTGGGTACGGCTGAATCCCAAACCAGCTATGCCGATGCCGAACGTATCGGCCGGGGTTATGCGGAAACAGTACTGAAAGCGGTTCCGGAGCTGGCTGCGGCTCTGGCTCCGGCTCTGGCGGTAAAACAAACGGAAGTCATCATTCCGCCTCGGGAGATTTCGGCGGCGGAACTGCAAATGGCGGAATATACATTGGAAAAATTGAAAAACGTGCCGGATATTGCTCAATATAATGTTTCGACGCCGGAAGAACTGGTCGGCCAAATCGTCGAAAAGTATTATGCGCAGGCCATTGTCAATATCGCTGGTATGAAAGAGCCATTTATCATCAATCTGGTTGGAATATTTCTGGGGGATGTTTGTATTTCTTCGCTGCCGTGTGAACCGTTTGTCGAAATCGGTTTGGAGTTGAAAAATAAAATTTTCAGGGAATATAACGTCATGGTGGTTTCGCATTCGAACAGTATCGGGCACAAGCAGAGCGGCGGGGCCTATATTCCGAATTCATTCAATTATGAACGCGGCGGGTATGAAATTGTTCCCCGTTCCAGTCCGCTTTCCGTGAAAACCGCCGATTTGCTGATCGATGCCTGGAAGAGACTCATGGAAGAGAGCGGAAAACAGGAAACCGGAAAACTTTTATAACGGAATGAGGTAATTTCAAAAGTATTTAAAAGTGTAATAGAACTTTTGATTGGAGGGAACAATCATGCCTGAAGTCAAAACATTGAAAGAACATCTGGAATTCGTGCAGGAAATTTCGCTTCTCTCCTTTTCTTTCGCCTGGAAACTTCAGACCAAACTCCCGGAAGAAAATTTGAGTGATATTCTCCGGCTTCACACCATGCTGTATTACCACATTCTGAATCTTCCTACGGAAAAAACTCGTACAGAACTGTCGGCATGCAAGGCTGAAAATGCGGAGGATTTTGAAAAAGTCATGTGGGACAGGACAAAGGATTTCATTCTGGACAAAGCCTCGAAATTTTATCCGGATTCCATCGGTATGCCGGGCTATATCAAACCCGAATCCCACTGGAATTGTGGTAGTCTCAAATACGATCCACCGCATTTGGGGCTTTCGGGAAACCCTTGCGTCTTCCACATCGCAAACACGACGGCGCCCCGTTCCATTTTCGAGGTGAAGGGGCATCTTCTGGAATGTTTCGAAAAGCTGATTTGCAGCAGCGAAAAGGAATATGGTTACACTACTCTTTATACGAGTACCTGGCTCAATGACCGTGAGGATTTTCTCCATTTCTTCCCGCAGGAATGGCGCGACAACCTTTCTCCCCGAGAAAAACGGATTCCAGGCTGGACTGTCGCCGACTGGGGACAGCTCCTCACCGGACGTGGTCTTCTGAACAAGAAAACAGCCGCATTCGCGCGGGAAAACGGAGTTCTAAAATATTGTAACCGCAGTTCATGCTGTTCGTTTGCGAACATGAAAAAACATCTTGAATTTCTGCGACAGCAGGAGGACCAGGAGTTGTGAGAACTGACTTTTACAAATGCGACATCACGCCCGCCATAGGCATGGAACGCCCCTCCACCTATCACGAACGACTTATCGAAAGGATCAATGATCCTCTGAAGGAGAGAAGAAAACCGTGCCATTCATGGGAAGTGACTGAAGAGGTAATTTCAAAAATATTTAAATTGGAGGGGGTAAAAAAGCGGTGGAAGGTTCATCTTAAACTCTGGGCTATAAAACCGGAGGCAAAAATGAACGATCTGCGCGGGGATTACTTTACCATGCAGCGGCAAGATGGACTTGCCGCGTCAAAAAACGAGTTTTTAGCGAAAAAGAGCCAAAACTTTTGAAAGAGGCTCGGAATGAGGAAAATCGACGATGCGAAAAATCTTCACCATCTTGCTGTGCGGAACGGGACTTCTTTTGCTCTCCGCGTTCAATGACGAACCTTCGGAATTGAACTGGGAAACCTTCTCCCTGGACATGAATGTCTTTGCTCATTTTCTGGGCTATCAGAGCCTGTATCCGCATCTCCGCAGCAACGCGGTATCCCCCTGTCCGGATGAATTTCCGGCAGTAACCGTAACGCCCGATGAGTTTCAGAGCAATCCGGGCCTCTGGCAGATGACTGTGCACAAGACACTTCCCGTCATCGCCGTTGCCGCCGGACATCATAACAGTCCGGCCCGCGCAAAACTTCAAATCGGCGAAGCCGGTCTTTACCGGGTCTGGGTCAAGTATTATCACGAAAAAGGTAGGCACGCTTCTTTCTCCCTGCGCATCCTTGCGCCGGAACTGTTCCACGAAACCATTCCGACGATCGTTTCCACACGGGGGGAATTTTATTCATACCGATTCGACTGGGCCGAAAACCGCCCCATGCGTCCGGTTCCCCTGCCCACCGGCCGGGATAAGCCCGAAGGATTCTGCTGGGAAAGCGGTCCGTTGGTCGAACTGGCTCCCGGTGAATATACGATTGAACTGAGCGGACTGATTCACGGAGGACCGTATGCCGGACGCAAAATCGCAATGATCGTGATGACGGCGGATCCGTTGCTGGCAAGCCCGGATGAAGCCATTGGGCGCAAGAGTCTCCCGGCTTCCGATGCGATTCGCCAACATTGGGCGGTATGGCTCAACCGTCCGGGGGCAATTCCGTTTGCGGGCCTTGATCCGGTCGGGCAGCGTTATTACCGCCAGTGGCGTGCCGCTTTTATGCACAAGCTCGCGGAAAAACCGGAAACCGACAGCGAAATACGGCTCGCGGCGCAATCATACTTTGACGAAAACGTCAACCTAATCGGGACGCCGTCCGATATCGCGGCGGAAAAAAAGCGGCTGGAAGCAGAATTGCAGCAGGATTTCTCCAAAGCGTTTGCTGTTCAAATCGAGGCTGAAACCATGAGTGTTCCGACAGACCAGGCCCCCCGTTGGGAAGTCAAAGAATTTCTCAATGCTTCGGACGGCAAAATTCTGGAAGCCGATTATTCAGACCGGCCGGCCGACGCCTCCGTCATGCTGGATATTCCCGCCGCGGGGACTTACCGGATCTGGGTCCGCTATCTTCTCATGCACAAATATTTCAGCCCGTTTGACCTGGAATTTTCCACCGACGGCGGAGCAAAAGTCGGTCTTCTCCATTATGGGCTGCCGGAAGACCGGTTTCAGCGTTTTAACAACCAGTTCACGTGGGAATGTTTTCCGCTCGAACTTCCCGCCGGGAAACTGAAATTGCGCCTCGGCAAAAATACCGGCAGTCCGCCGTACACCTTCCGCCGGATCGATCAATTTTTCATCACCGACGCAGAGGGGCTTCATCCGGATGCTTTCCGGAAAATCGATACCGCCCGGATGGATCTGCTGTGGCTCCAGCGAGACCCATGGGGCGGCTTTTCCAGGATCAGTTCCCCCGGACGGGAGGACGTCATAGAACCGGAAGAAGTTCACCTGGAAGTCTCCGAAGGAGATACGGCAAGCGTGCTGCTGCACTATTCCAATAATCGGCTGACGCCGGAAATCATTGAACCCGTGACATCCGGGGACGGAAAGCCGCAGCTGCGACTGGCAAGTTACCTGAAAACGCCCTGGTATTCCTGGTCTCCGGTCGTCCTGCTGGAACGCACAGCGATCACGGTTCCGTCGCGGCAGAACGCCTCGCTTTGGCTGACTTTCAAAACCGGCCGGCTTGCCGTCGGCGATCATATCTCCGAAGTGAGGATCGGTTCCAGAAAAGTCAGGTTCCGCCTCTCGATTCTCCCGGAAGCGGATCGGAAACCGGTTCCGCTCGTCGGCGGCTGGTGCCCTCCGCTGGAACGTGAATCATGCTGGGAGCTCTTCCGGGAAATCGGCATCAATCTGATTTTCAAAGTCGCCGCATCGAAACGGGAGATGGAAAAATATGACATCAAACACTGCGCCCTGTTCCGCAACATGATTCCGGAATACTCTCCGAAAACACTCCTGAAATATCGTGAGCGTTTTCGGGGTCTCGGCCTGTCCCCGAATGACTGGAGCATCATTCTGATTGACGAACCGAACCGGGAATCGGTGGACAATTGGCTGAAACTGGCGCAGGAGATTCGTGAAACCGCTCCCGATATTCAAATCTGGTGCAATCCCGGCGAAACTCAGATCACAAATCCAGAAGACGTCCGTAAAATGTGCTCCTTCATTGATGTTTTCTGTCCGTATGTCGACCATTTCCGCTCCAAAGATGAAGAATACCGGGAAAAGGAACTGCCGAATATAGGCAAATGCAAATTGATTTACACGACCCCGTGCTTCAAGGAAAAATCCCCGGACTCCCCGAAGGAAATTCTCTATCTGGGGGAAATGGCGGCGAAATATCAACGCCACGGATGGTCTTATTTTTCACTTTTCTGGGGTTATCCCTACAGCAACTCCATCTGGGATGAAATGTTCGCTTACAGTACCTCGCAATGCATCAATTTTTATCCCGGCGCTTATGGGCGCACTTTGAGTACCCGCAATCTGGAAGCGGTACGGGAAGCTATTCAAAGATACCGGAAATAGAAGGAAAAATCAGAAATGAAGATGGTTAAATTATTATTGCCCGGACTCTTTGCACTCGGCGGGCTGGTACTGCCGCTGACGGCTTTCGAGCTGGTAAAGGATGGCAAGCCCGCCGCCGTTGTATACCTCAAGGAAGGCGAAGGCGTTCCGGAACAATCTGCCATTGTTCCCCGGCGCACGAAGAAATACACGGACGGAACTCCGATTCAGCAGACCTTCAATCAGGCATTGTTCGATTTTCGGGATTTTATTGGAAAGATCAGCGGAGCCGAATTGGAATACCAATTCGTAAAATCGGTTGATGAAATCAAAGGATCGGCCGTTATTTTAGGTTCGCTCGCCATCGAAGCCGGCCTTGAGCCGCCGCAGGGCGATGACCGGGGAGAGGCGTTCGCAATCAAAACGGCCGGAGACCATCTTCTTATCGCAGGGTTCAGCAAATACGGAACTTCGTACGGCATTTACGAATTGCTTCGGCGGCTGGGAGTGGATTGGGTGCTTCCCGGCGAAATCGGCGAAGTCTATCCGTGCTCCCCAAATATATCCGTTCCGCCGCTCTCAATCGAGCAAACGCCATCTTTCCGGATGCGCGCTCCCTGGCTCCACGGCAGTTTTAAAATCGCCACCCGGCAGGAACGGATTGAGTTTGCCCGGTGGCAGGTCCGCCACAAGCAACAGATCGATTACGGCCTCTACGGCGAAGAATATGCGGCAGGCGGTCATGCATGGGGGGTATTCAAAAATTCCAGGTATGATAAATATTTCGAAAAACATCCTGAAATTGCGGCATTGCGCATCGCCGGGGACAGCACTTCAAAACGTATTCGGTATCAGCTTGACAGTACCAACCCTCATACGGTTGATATGATTGCGGACTATATCCGCGCCAAATTCGCGGATAACCATTGGCCGGCGGACAAACGGGTTTCACTCAGCATCGGCCCTGCCGACGGGGATGGTTTCGACGAGGGACCGGAATCCAAACGATTACAGTGGCGTCGCGACCCGATCACCGGCGAAAACGACATGACCGACCTGCTGGTCAAACTTGCCAATGAACTGCTGGAAAAACTGCTCCCGGAATATCCGAACCTCCATCTCGGTTTTTTCTCTTACCATAGCTATGCCGACTTTCCGGGTTTCTTCCGGCCGCACCGGAATCTGGCGATTCAGGTGGCGGACATTACCCCGTCGCGCTTTCATGGAATCTGTGATGCCGGTGTCTCTCCAAGCCGGGCCTATTATAAGCAGGTTTTGGAAAAATGGAGTGCGGCCGGCGCCAAGATCGTGTTCTGGCACTATAACTGGAACCTGGCGGAGTCGGTTCTGCCGTATTCCAAACTGCGGATACTCGGCGAGGATATGCCCTATGAACACCGGCTCGGCGTTATCGGATACGGTGATGAATATACACAGAATCTGTCTGTTACCGCTCCTCATGATTATCTTCAGGCGCGGCTGATGTGGGATATTACGTTGAATTGGAAGGATGTCAGCGAAGAGTTTTGCCGGAAAGCCTACGGCAAAGGATGGCGGCCGATGGTTGATTATTACATGATGTTATGCGATACCCAGGCGAACAGCCCGGACGAAACCGGCAGTTTCATCCCGTTTGGCCGTCTTTACAGCCGCGCCGACGCCAATCAAATGTCCATTTGGCTGCAGCAGGCTGAATCACTGGCGGAAACGGACCGGGAAAAACGCCGAATCCGGATTGCCGCTTATCCGGTTGAACAGCTTCACAGATATCTTGATTTCTACGAAGCCTATACCGATTTCCGTTTTGAATCGGCGCTGGATGCCGCCGATACGATGCTGGCGGCGTATGAACGGGAGAACAGTTCCGACTATCCGCAGGGCGTGTCACGCCACTCGGACTCTTTCATGCGGAGTTTCCTGCGGAATTTCGCCGCCGCGGGCATCAAATACTCCACTGGAGGCTATCACATTGTCCGCCGCATTCCGGAGCGGATGAAATTCGTCTATGACGGGGATCAATCCGGGGAACAATTGGCGCTCTGGTCGCCATTGCTCAGGGATGATGAATTTCCCGACCTTTCCACTTACCGTTCGACCCTGAGCAGGCAGGGAGGCATCGGCTTTCGCCGCGGCGCTATCTGGTATCGTACCAGATTGGAACTTCCGAAAATCGTTCTGAAAGGCAAAGAAGAACACTCGTCTGTGGAAAAACCCGCCGATTCCAATACCCTTGTACTGAACAATGAAGAAGGAATCGGGCTTTTCCTCGGCGGATTCGACAATGAGGCAAAAGTCTGGATCAACGGCGTTTTCGCAGGACGGCTGAAAGGCTTTTTGATTCCCGGAGTTCTCGACATCACCGATCAGGTGAAAAAAGATGGGAAACCCAATTCCATAGTGATCTGTGTGACCCGCCGCGGCAATGCCGAATCGGCGACCGGCGGCCTGATCTATCCTTCGTTCATTTTCAAAGGGCCGCGCGTGCCGCCGGACGGCAAATCGGAGCCGGATCGTTTCCGGCCGATGATTCCCGGCCAGCCCAATCAGTAAAGATGGCATGAGAACAGTAGATGACTCAATTCCGCTGTGATACGAACTCATTCGGCGTACATTTGAAATTTCTGGCGAAAACATGATAAAAATGACTGGTTTCCTGAAAGCCACAACGCGCAGCCACTTCTTTGATGGACAAGTTGGAGTTTCTCAACATGTGGGCTGCAGTGGAAATCCTCACCCGTAGAGCAAAGCGACTGAAACTCACATTCATGTTTTTTGTAAAAATTTCACTGAAACGGCTCTTGCTCAAAGAACATTCAGCAGCGGCTTCTTCCAGCGAAATAACTTGATCCAGCTTGCTTTTAACCAGTTGTATGGCCGGTAAAATCTGGATGATGCCGGAACGCCTGGCCCGATGACCGCCATCCGGGGTATGGTCCAGGAGTAGAAAGTTCTTCAAAATAATTTCATGTATTTTCAACCATTGCATCGTCTGAAACCCGTACGGCTTATGTTCATCCAGCCGCAGTATTTCCCGTCCCAGCCGCAGTATTTCACAACGCAGTTTTCGCCCGGTGGGCTTCGGTCTCTCAGATGGATGCAGAAAAAACGGCATAAGCCAGTCGATTTCATGGAAAGGCACGAGGGAACCGATTGCATCCAGCGATATGGTAACCGCCACATAGGAAAAATAATTTCCCGTCACCCGGTTGACATGAGGTTCCCAGCATGAAGTCCACCAAACCTGACCGGCTTCAAAGGTATCATGGAAATCCGGATAATAAACTTCTTGCTGTCCGGACAGGACAATGACCATTTGTGGCGCATAATGGCTGTCTCCGTGGAAAAGCCCTTTGCCTTCACGCAAATAGCCGCCGACCACGGAAAATGGAGTATCTATATCCAAATGATGAAAAACTTTTTTGATGCCGGTAAATTTATCCATGATCTGCGCTTCTTCCCTAGTTTGGACCGTATGATTTTATTAGTTGATAAACACTAAATACTTTCATCAAAACCATGACGTGCGAAAAGGACGGAAATTTAACAATTGAGTTCATTGATGGGAAAAAAAGTACGTCCAACTTAAAGAGTGGCTGCCCCGCAAGGATTTGAACCTCGACAAAATGAACCAGAATCACTTGTGCT
>ENA-UOOK01001049-UOOK01001049.1-fermentation-metagenome-genome-assembly--contig:-NODE-1049-length-36965-cov-9.638038_pt1 | contig 36965 bp, 39 predicted proteins | sample MGYA00245777_ERZ724023 | MGnify/ENA primary metagenome ERZ724023 (study PRJEB28704, sample SAMN03018312) | fermentation metagenome | biome: anthropogenic terrestrial biome; feature: soil; material...
AGCAATGAGTGGAGTTCAGGGATTTATTAATGATGTCAAAGCAAACTTTAATTCCAGCGCACTAGTTATGATACCGCTTGTCTTGGCTATCGTACTCTCTATTTTACAGGTCAATACAGTTACTGTTTTATTTGGATCAGGCTTTGTAGCATTAATTTTCGGTATAATTATGCAAGACTTTAATTTTCATGGTTGTATTAATGCAGCATACAGTGGTTTTTCTACAGATATTTTTTATGCAGGTATTGAAATGACAAATGAATTAAGTAATTTGTTGAATCGCGGCGGTATTTTCTCTATGGCAGATCCGGTTTTATTTCTTCTATGCGCTCTTGCTTGTGTAGGCACACTAGATGTAATAGGTGTATTTGATGTTGTCCAGAAAACGCTATTTAGAAATGTGAAGAGTGCAGGCAAGCTGAATGTAATTTCAATGATATGTATTTTGCTTTTCGGTTTGTGTACAGCAGATCCATATCCACCGGCGATTGTTGGTGCTGATTTATTGAATAAGCCTTTTGCAGAGGCGGGATATGATCCAAGAAAGGCAGCTATTATTTCTCAGACCGGTGGTCTATTGACAACAATGTCCTTACCATGGTCTTTCTGTGCTTGGTATTCCGGAAATGTCTATGGTGTTACATTAGGTCAATATTTCCCTTATGCAATTTTATTCTGGTTAGTACCTGGAGTGGTGGTTGTACTGAGTCTTTTAGGCATAGGTAATCCTAAGCTTAAAGAAAATGCCGCAATGTAAAAAACATTAATTTATGATAGTATAAAAAATACTACATACCTTACCTACATATCCTGTGTAGGTAAGGCATATTCTCTATAATTATCTGCTAATGCTAAAGTTGTTGTAGCAATAAGAGAATATTAGCTAATGGAAAACAAAGGTTCTATTAAATTTAAAAATTATATAATATTTTGGTTAAGTCAATCTGTTTCACAATTGGGAAGTTCAATGACAAGTTTTGCTTTGATTATTTGGGCATATGAGCAAACAAATTCAGCAATGACTGTATCACTCATGACATTTTATTCTTATTTGCCTTATATTATTGTAAGCATTTTTGCAGGAGCATTTATTGATGAGCAAAAGAAAAAAACAATTATGTTATGTTCTGATTTTATAGCAGCCATATGTTCAACTATTGTTTTTGTATTACTTTTTTTAAACAGATTAGAAATTATGCATATATGTATGGTAAATTTCATTATTGGATTTACGAACTCTTTCCAATCTCCAGCGGAATCAGTAGCAATTGGCTTGATGGTTCCAAAAGATAGGTATTTTAAGGTAAGTGGATTGAACTCTTTTTCCAATTCGTTGCTCACCGTGGCTGCACCTATGCTTGCTGCTTTTATAAGTTCTTTTATGGGACTAAAAGGAGTAATAATGATTGATTTAATTACTTTTGTGTTTGCATTTATCATATTGTTATTATTTATAAAAATACCAGAAGAACTAAATGAAAAAACAAACAATAAACATAGTGTTTTGCATGGATGTAAAGAGGGAATGGCTTTTCTTTTTAATCATAAAGGGATATGGTATATAATCATAAGCATGGCATCTTTAAACTTCTTTTCGCGATTGACCTATGAAAATATTTTATCTCCAATGATATTAGCTAGAAGTGGTGGGGATACTAATGTTCTTGGAACAATCAGCGGAATATTAGGTATAGGTGGCATTATAGGGGGAGTTATTGTTTCAACAAAAAAGATTATGAATAACAGCCTGAAGCTAATATACTTTTCTGCTGCGTTTTCGTTTTTATTTGGTGATTTATTGATGGGATTAGGGCAAACGACATTTATTTGGTGTATAGCGGCCATTATGGCAAGTGTACCAATTCCATTTATAAGTGCAGGGCAAAATGTTATTATGTACAATACTATTCCAAAAGAAATGCAAGGGCGGGTTTTTGCTGTCAGAAACGCCATTCAGTTTTCTACCATACCTATTGGTATTTTGTTAGGGGGATTTTTAGCAGACTATATATTTGAACCTTTCATGAAATCAGGTAATATAGTTGCCTTGAGTTTACAAAGGTTGGTAGGCTCTGGTACAGGAAGCGGAATGGCAGTTATGTTTTTGTGTACAGGCATATTAGGGGCAGCTACAAGTATTTTGTGGTATAGAAATAAGGATATAAAAAAGCTACAAGATATTAATTCGAAATAGAAAACTATGGCGTAGCTTTTTATAAAAATAAATTATATAGGGAAAAGGTCCTAAATATTATGATGTAAATAAAGATTAGGAAAGATGGTATCATAGAACCAGAGGTGTAATAAAGATGGACGAGTATTTTATGAAGATAGCCCTTGATGAGGCTTTAAAAGCTTTCGAGGAAGATGAAGTTCCAATAGGTGCTGTTGTTGTAAGAGAGAGAGAAATAATAGCAAAGGCTCATAATTTAAGAGAAAGTTTAAATGATCCTACCGCTCATGCTGAGATTATTGCAATTAGGGAGGCTGCAGAGAAACTTTCAAGCTGGAGACTCATAGACTGCAATTTATATGTAACAATAGAGCCATGCCCAATGTGTGCAGGTGCAATAGTTCAGTCAAGGATCAAGAGACTTATATATGGGGCAAAAGATCCTAAGGCTGGCGCCGTAGATTCTGTTATGAATATTGTAGATAATCCCAATTTAAATCACAGTGTAGAAGTTACTTCAGGGATACTTCAATATGAGTGTAGCAATATTATGAAGGAGTACTTTAGAGGAAAAAGGAAATAACAGATAAAGGGGAAGTCTGATCTTGTTGATCCAGTAATAGTTATGAGTTGATAAATAGATGGAAATATGCGGTAGGATTAATTTAGATATCGATATGGGAGGTAAGATTATGTTTAAGTTATTGGTAGTTGTGGACTATCAGAATGACTTTGTTGACGGGGCATTAGGATTCCCAAAAGCAAAGACTTTAGAGGAAGGCATATATAATAAAGTTAAATGGTATTTAGATAACGGATATCCAGTAGTATTTACATTAGATACACATGACAAGAACTACCTTTCAACAAGAGAAGGCAAACACCTTCCAGTGGTACATTGTGTGAGAGGCACTACGGGTCATGAAGTTTATGGAAAACTAAAGGAGTTTGTAGGTAATACTAACTGCTGCTTCATAAAAAAGGAATCATTTGGAGTATCACAACAGAGCATATTAGACTATTTTGATCAAACTTTGCATAATCATTATGGTAGTGTAGATTTTAATAATGAGGATGGTAAATATCAGATAGAATTGGTAGGGGTGGCTACAAATATTTGTGTAATTAGTAATGCAGTAATGTTTCAGACAGCATTCCCTGATGCACAGATAATAGTAGATGCAAGTCTATGTGCGAGTTTTGACGATTCACTTCATGAGAAGGCATTAGATGTTATGGAAGGGCTGCAGATAAATGTTGTAATGGAGGGAAGTTTGTTATGATTTTTTATTTTACAGGTACCGGAAATTCTCTATATGTTGCCAAAAAAATAGGTGAGTATAATGGCGAAGGGCTTGCATCCATTGCATCAATAATGAATGGCAATAAGGATTCGGTATATGAGTATACTCTCAAGGATGATGAAAAAATAGGTATTGTATTTCCAGTCCATGCTTGGGCACCGCCTATTTTAGTTAGGGATTTTATAAAGAAATTAAAACTTAATAACTATAAGGACAACTATTGTTTCGCAGTAGGAGTATGCGGTGATTCTGCAGGTAAGACTATTGACAGGGTGAGAAATATTTTAGATAATAAAGCAATTAAGCTTGACAGCGGATTTGTTGTGATAATGCCGGAAAATTATATAATAATGTTTAGTACAGACAGTAAGGAGATAGAAAATAAAAAGCTCCAAGAGGCTGAAAATACTATATTAAAAATAAACAGTGCAATAAAAGAGAAAAGATCCGAATGTAATTATCCATCCAAGGGGCTTAAAAATGCTATACTGACGGATATTGTGAACCCAGTTTTTTGCAAATTCAGCTTTAACAGGTGCAGAAAATTTCATGTAGTAGATACCTGCACAGGGTGCGGCATATGCGAAAAAGTATGCCCCAAAGGAAATATTAAGTTAGAGAATAATAAGCCCCAATGGGGCAACAGCTGCATCCAATGCACCGCATGTTTAAACTGGTGTCCTGTGAAGGCAGTGCAATTTGGCAGAAACACTGTTAAAAGGGAAAGATACACTCATCCCAAAATAAGTGTTAATGAAATGTATTAAGATAATTATTTTACTTATAAATGGCTTAACTTAGCCATGGAGGTAAGTATATGAAGTTCTTAGGTATTAATTTCAGCTATAGAAGGAATGGTAACTATGCTAATTGGTTTGAAAAAGAAAATAGTTGACAATATCTACTCCATTGTATAGCATTATAATTAATAGATATTTATTAGTGCTATGTGCACTACGCACTACACAACGATGTGTAGTATAAAAGGCAGTGAAGCTTCTTTGGACATTTATCCTAAGGAGCTTTTTTTGATATAGAGGGGTGAGAAAATGGATGAACACAAACAGAGAATAATACAGGAATATGTGCCGGGTAAACAGGTAACACTGGCTCATTTAATTGCAAATCCAGACCCTGATGTATATAAAAAATTAGGGCTTATAGATGAATATAGAGGAGCGCTTGGAATACTTACAATAACACCAAGTGAGGCAACAATTATAGCTGCTGATGTTGCAGTTAAAGCCTCAGGTGTAGAAATAGGATTTATAGATAGATTTAGCGGCTCCCTTGTAATAGTTGGAGATGTTGCAAGTGTAGAATCTGCACTTATTAAAGTTATGGACGTGCTTACAAAGGTTTTGAACTTTTCTGCTGCAAAAATAACGAGATCCTAGGTGATATGATGAAAAGAATAATATTAATAGGCCCGATAGGTTGTGGTAAAACTACATTGAGACAGGAGATTCAAAAGACCACAAAAAGTTACAAGAAAACTCAGACTATTGAATACTTTCATGATATAATAGATACACCGGGAGAATACATAGAAAACAGAAATTATTATAGTGCACTTATAGTGTCATCAGTAGACTGTGATGTAATAGGACTCACTTTTGATTGCAGCAGGAAATACTACCCTCTCCCACCGAATATTGGCCCCATCTTTTTAAAACCGGTTATAGGAATAGTCACTAAAGTAGATTTATGCAATGAAGAAGATTTAAAAATAGCAGAGCAAAGGCTAAAAATATCTGGAGCTGAAAGAATATTTAAAGTAAGCTCTAAAACTGGACAAGGAATAGAAGAGCTCAGAGAATATTTGTATAAATAGAAAGTTAGCTGTAATCTAATATATTTTGGTAAGGGGGATTACTATGACTAATACTATAGTAATAGCCGATGATGAGCCTATTACTATGATGGACATAAAAGAAATTTTAATAGAGGCTAAATACAATGTGGTAGGTGAAGCCCCAGATGGATTTGATGCTGTTGAGCTATGCCGAAAGTTTAAACCAGATTTAGTGATAATGGATATAAAAATGCCTCTTTTAGGTGGGCTTAAAGCAGCAGAAATAATAATAAGTGAGGATTTAGCTAAAGCAGTGCTTTTGCTTACAGCATACAGCAGCAAAGAGTTTATTGAACAGGCAAAAAAGGCAGGGGTTATGGGATATCTTGTAAAACCTGTTTCTGAGAAGTCGTTGCTCCCTGCAGTTGAGATAGCAATACATAAAGGTAATGAAATAGCACAGATGAAAAGTGATGCAGAAGGTGCTAAGGGAAAATTAGAGGATAGAAAAATTATTGACAGGGCTAAGGGAATCTTAATGGATACATATGGCATACCAGAGAATGAAGCCTACAATAGAATTAGAAAATTAAGCATGGATAAAAGATGTACAATGAAGCAGATTGCATCTGCAATAATTACGGACAACTAAGCATTAAAGCCATAGGTGATTTATAATGATTAAAAAGTTATGCAAAGAGTATACTAGTTTATCTGATGAAGATATAAAAAGGATTGAAGAAATAGCTGCAACTCTTTCTAATGTATCAGAATTAGTAATGGCAGATATTTTTATAGATTGTATAACCAAAGATGGAGATGCAGCCATTGTAGTTGCAGAGGCAAGGCCATCTAATAATAGATCCTTATACAAATGCAGTGTAGTTGGGGAATTAGCACTACATGAAAATGAGCCTGCTGTTATGAGGACTCTAAAAGTTGGTATGACTACAAGGGATTTAAAGGCAGTAACCCAAGAGAATATAACTGTTAAACAAGATGTTGTTCCAATAAAAAATGACTCTGGGAAAGTAATTGGAGCATTCATTATGGAAAAGGATATAACAGATAATATTAACAAGACTAAGCAGATTGAGATGCTGTCTGAAACAACTGAGCAGCTTACTCAAACCATTTTATCTTTAACAAATGATGAAAATATTATAACGGATTATTTAAATGATGCTTTAATTGTTTTTGATGCAAATGGGGTTGTTGTATATAGAAATTCTGCAGCAGAGGATTTATATAAAGAAATAGGCTATGAGGATGACATTATAGGAATGAGCTTTGATAATTTAACGTTAAGTTCTCACACATTTGATGATGTTATAAAAAGGCAAAGCATATTTGTTTCAGAATCTGATGCAGGAAAGTATATACTGCAAATTAAATATATAGTAGCAGAAGATATTAAAGATATACTAGGCTTAGCAGTAAGATTAATAGTTATAATAAAGGATATAACAGAGGTTAAACAAAAGGAAAAAGAGCTTATTTTAAAGTCTGTAGCCATAAAAGAGATACACCATAGGGTGAAGAACAATCTTCAGACAATAGCAAGCCTGCTTAGACTTCAAGCAAGGCGGACACAAGATAACTTTACAAAGATTGCCTTAAATGAGAGCATAAGCAGGATAATGAGCATAGCAGTAACCCATGAGATGCTTGCTCAAAATGGGGTAGATGATGTTGATATTAAAAATGTTATTACAAGAATAGTAGATGGGGCGGAATATTATTCTACTATTCCAAATAATAATATTAATATAAAGGTTTTAGGGGATAGTATAATAATTGATTCTGACAAGGCAACATCTATAGGTCTTGTGGTAAATGAGCTTATACAGAACTCATTTAAACATGGCTTTTTTAGAAGAGATGGTGGAAATATTGAAGTTTCCATACAAAAAGGAAGGGCTTATTCTACCATATCTGTTATTGATGATGGCACAGGGTTTGATATAAATTTGGTGGAGCAGGGAAGCTTAGGACTTAGCATTGTAAAAAGTATAGTTAAAGATAAGCTTCATGGAAACATAAATATTGAGTCTTCAGAAAATGGTACTAAGGTTATATTTGATTTTTTATGTTAGAAAATAAATGCAAATAAACACAAAGATGTGTTTATAGTTTGAAAGGCAAAGGAGCCAAATAGATATATTTTATATATCTATTTGGCTCCTTTTTGTATATATAGGCCTAGGGCGGGAGGCGAAATGGTTTGGAAGAGGGCATACTAAGCGTTGGAATAGATATAGGAACTTCAACTACTCAGGTTATATTTAGCAGATTAGTCATTGAGAACACATCATCTCTTGGTTCGATCCCAAATATAAAAATAGTGGACAAACAGGTGGCCTATAAAAGCAGCATATATTTTACTCCATTTAAATCAGAAGATGAGATAGATGGGCCTAAAATAAGAGATATTTTGGAGGAAGGATATAAAGAGTTTGGAGTAAGCCCCTCTGACATAAAAACTGGGGCAGTAATTATAACTGGTGAAGCTGCGGGAAAATCTAATTCAAGTCAAATACTGCAGAGCATAAGCAATCTTGCAGGAGATTTTGTAGTATCTACGGCAGGGCCTGATCTTGAATCTATAATAGCTGGGAGGGGCTCTGGCGCAGAATATATATCAAAGAAGGATGGAAAGACTGTAGCCAATTTAGATATAGGTGGGGGAACAACAAATATTGCAGTATTTAAATGCGGAGAGGTTATAGATACAGGCTGCCTTAACATAGGGGGCAGGCTTATAAAAATTAACAGTGATAAAAGAATTACATATATGTCCCCTGAAATTAAGTCCATGTCAAAAGACATGGGTATAGATGTATATGAGGGGATGGATTTTTGCAAAGACAAGGTACAGAAAATAGTCGAAACAATGGTTTACACATTAGAAGAAGCAGTAGGGATTAGAAAAGAAAGCAATCTATTAAAAAAGCTTACTTTAAACCATGGCCTCAAATTAAACTATGACATAGATTATATAGTTTTTTCTGGAGGGGTTGCTGATTATATATATGATAAGGATTATGATGATTTGCTAAGATACGGGGATATAGGAATAATACTAGGACAAAGTATAAAAAGGTCTAACCTAAATAAAAAAATACAGGTTATAAAGCCTTATGAAACTATAGGGGCTACAGTTGTAGGGGCGGGATCTCATACCACAGAGATAAGCGGAAGCACCATAAATTATTCAAAGGATATATTCCCACTAAAAAATATACCAATACTTAGAATACCAGATGAAGGCTTTAATAAAGGCTTATCTCAAGCTATAGATGAAAGGCTTAAATGGTTTTTACTAGAGACTCGGATTCAGCAGGTTGCATTGTCGATAAAGGGGCTAAAGAATCCAAGCTTTACACAGGTTCAGGAAATAGCCAAAAGCATTATAGAAGGCATGGATGAATCTTTAAAACAGGGTATACCATTAGTTGTAATAGTTGAAAATGATATGGCAAAGGTTTTAGGACAAACAATGCTAAATCAGCTTAAAAATAAAATAGATGTGGATGTAGTATGCATTGACAATATAAGTGTTAAAAATGGCGACTTTATAGATATAGGAAGTCCGCTATTAAATGGAGGAGTGGTTCCAGTGGTAATTAAGACACTCATATTTAGTCAATGTGAGCAGTGAGGAGGAGAATCTATGATACTCAAAACAAGGCTTATGGGAGTGGTGTATCAGTTTAATTCAGTAAAAGAGGTACTCGCAAAGGCCAATGAGGAAAAATCAGGGGACAGACTTGCAGGTATAATTGCGGATTCTGTAGCTGAAAGAATAGCAGCCAAGATAGTTTTAAGTGAGCTTACATTATCAGATTTAAGGAATAACCCTGTAGTCCCTTATGAGGATGATGAAGTTACAAGGATAATACAAGATAGTGTTAATGAGAAGATGTATGAAGAAATAAAGAACTGGACCGTAGCAGAATTTAGGAACTGGATACTTGATTATAATACATCAGGAAATGACATAAGAAGGATAAGCAGAGGGCTAACAAGTGAAATGGTGGCAGCAGTTACAAAGCTTATGTCAAATATGGATTTAATATATGGTGCAAATAAAATAAGAGTAACTGCCCACTGCAATACAACCATAGGAATCCCAGGGACTTTATCTTCTAGGCTTCAGCCAAACCATCCAACAGATAATATAGATGGTATTTTAGCATCTACAATGGAGGGTTTAGCATATGGGTCTGGAGATGCAGTAATTGGGCTTAATCCTGTTGATGATACCGTGGATAGTGTAGCTAGAATACTAAAAAGCTTAGATGAGTTTAAAAAAAAGTGGGAGATACCTACACAAATATGCGTGCTTTCCCATGTTACAACTCAAATGGAAGCTATAAAAAAAGGCGCACCCACGGATTTAATATTCCAAAGCATTGCTGGAACACAAAAAGGAAACGAGGCATTTGGAATAAGTGGAGAGCTTATAGAAGAAGCAATGAACATGGCTTTAAAATATGGTACTGCAGCAGGACCTTCCGTAATGTATTTTGAAACAGGACAAGGTTCAGAGCTATCATCAGATTCTCATAATGGAGCTGACCAGGTAACCCTAGAGGCAAGATGCTATGGGTTTGCTAAAAAGTACAATCCATTTCTTGTAAATACAGTTGTAGGGTTTATAGGACCTGAATATTTATATGACAGCAAACAGGTTATAAGAGCAGGTCTTGAAGATCACTTTATGGGAAAGCTGACTGGGGTTCCTATGGGCTGTGATGCTTGCTATACCAATCATATGAAGGCTGACCAAAATGACATAGAAAATTTAATGATACTGCTTACCAATGCTGGATGCAATTATTTTATAGGTGTTCCTCATGGAGATGATGTAATGCTAAACTACCAAACAACAGGGTATCATGACACGGCTACAGTAAGGGAACTTTTAGGGCTTAGGCCTATTAGGGAATTTGAGATATGGCTTGAAAAAATGGGAATCATGGAAGATGGAAAACTTACTGACAAATCTGGTGATGCATCCATATTTTTAAGGTGAGGTGAGGCATATGCTATCTGAAAGTGAAATAAGAAGTATAGTTGAAAAGGTAATAATAGAAATGGGAAAGGAGCCTTTACATAAAGAGGAGAGCCAAGTTGAAACTTTAGAGAATCTACCTGATATAGCGGATATAAATATAAAAAAGCAGGTTTTAGTTCCAAATCCTAAAAATGCTGAAGGACTTTATAGAATAAAAGAGATAACCCCTGCAAGAATCGGAATTTGGAGGGCGGGACCAAGATATAAAACTGAAACTATTTTAAGATTTAGGGCGGACCATGCATCTGCAATAGATGCTGTTTTTACAAATGTTTCAGATGAATTTATTAAAAAGATGGGTATCTTTTCAGTAAAAACAATGTGCAATGATAAGGACGAACACCTAACAAGGCCAGACCTTGGGAGAAGATTTGACGAAGATACCATGGGCATTATAAAAGAAAAATGTATTCAAAAGCCTCAGGTGCAAATATATATATCCGATGGGCTTAGTTCTTCAGCAATAGAAGCAAATGCCATGGATACATATCTATCCATGGTGCAAGGCCTCGAGGGTTATGGAATAAAAGTAGGAACGCCGTTTTTTGTAAAGTATGGCAGATGCCCTGCAATGGATGTTATATCAGAGATAACCTCTGCAGATGTAACTTGTGTACTAATAGGGGAGAGGCCTGGGCTTGTTACAAGTGAAAGCATGAGTGCTTATATAGCATATAAAGCAACTGTAGGAATGAAAGAGGCAAGAAGGACAGTTGTTTCAAATATACACAGGGGAGGAACCCCGGCCGTAGAAGCTGGTGCATATATAGCAGATATTATAAAAATAATGCTTGATAAAAAGGCAAGTGGAATAGACTTAAAACTATAGATTGGGGGATAAAGATGATAAATAGTGAAATAAAAGCAAAAGTTTTAAGTGCAGTAATAATCCCCAACCTAGATAGATACATTATAGATGCACTTGATATAAAGCCTAATAAAAGGAGCATTGGAATTATTACTGCAGACAGCGATGATGTTACATACGCAGCCCTTGATGAGGCAACTAAAAAGGCAGATGTTGAGGTTGTGTATGCAGAATCTAACTATGCAGGATCAAAAAATGCAAGCACTAAATTAGCGGGCGAGATTATAGGGATAATCGCAGGGCCAGACCCTGCTGAGGTAAGGGCAGGCCTTGATGCCTGTGTAAGCTATATTGAAAATGATGCGTTTTTTATAAGTGCTAATGAAGATGATTCAATCGTATATTTTGCTCATTGCATATCAAGGACTGGAAGCTATCTTTCAAATGTGGCAGGGATAAAAGAAGGAGAAGCCCTTGCATATTTAATTGCACCACCACTTGAGTCTATATATGGCCTTGATGCAGCACTTAAAGCTGCAGATGTCAGACTTGCCGCGTTTTATGCCCCTCCAAGCAGAACTAACTTTGGAGGAGGGCTTTTAACGGGAAGCCAGTCAGCATGCAATGCCGCATGCAATGCCTTTGCAGAGGCTGTTATGTATATAGCAAATAATCCAACTAAATATTAAAGGCAGGCGGTTTAGTTTGAGAATAATTACTGAGATTGAACTTAGAGATTTATATAAAAAAGAACCATTCGAAACATACAAATTACCTCCTTCAGTAAAAATAACCCCGGCAGGGAGACAATTTCTAAATGATAGAAGGATAAAGATTATAGAACAAGACTCAAAAGAATGTAAAAAGGAAGGCTATTTAATTTTAGATACGGGGGAGATGATTAAAGAAAAGCCTGAGGAGATGACTCACACTAAAGGAAATAGCCTTGTTCTTAAAAATGATAATAGGATTAAATTTAGAGGAAAGATTGATTCTTTTGAAGCTATTTTAATTAAGACCATAACAACATTTAGAGATGAAGGATACTTAGGGTTAGCCGATGATTTGATAATAATATTTGAATATACAAAAAGATTATTAAGAGCTGAAGTACTTGATGAACCATTGCCTTTTATAGACTATAAGGGGTTAACACAAGATGAAATAAGAGAGTATTCTCACCACCCTGAAAAGTATCTTGGGGTTAAACATTTTGTGCCAGATCCAAAGTATGGATGGGCTATGGCGGATATAAACATACTTAGAACAAAGGCGAGAGAGCTTGAGATTGCAGGAATAGATGCTTTTTATAATGGAGAAAAACGCGAGGTTGAAAGAGAAGATATAATACTTGCTCTAAATAGAATAAGCAGCATTTTATATATTATTATGTGTAAATATCTAAAAGGGGATTATGATTTGTGATTCTATGGATATAAGGGGTGGTTATTATGATAATGGGTAAAGTTATAAATAACATTTGGTCAACAAAAAAGGATGAATCATTAATTGGATGCAAACTTATGGCTGTAAGCATACTAGGGGGAAAAGACGACGGAAAAGTAATAGTAGCAGTTGATATGATAGGGGCGGGAATAGGAGAAAAAGTCATAGTATCTCAAGGAAGCTCTGCAAGGAAGATGGCAAATTTAAAAGATGCACCAATTGATGCAACAATTGTAGGAATCATAGATGAGGACTGTATGTAAGGGGGGAGGAATGTGAATTACAAAAAGGAAGTTTTTGTAGAGCATATTAAAAATGCAGGCGTTGTTGGGGCAGGGGGAGCAGGGTTTCCTACCCATGTAAAAGTAGATGCTAAAGCAGACTATGTAATACTAAATGCTGCAGAATGTGAACCCCTCCTTAGGGTTGACCAACAGCTTATTGATTTATATGCAGATGAAATAATAGAAGGGCTTAGTATTATTACTAAAGTAGTAGGTGCTAAAAAGGCATTTATAGGTATTAAGGGTAAACATTCTGCCGTTATTTCAAATTTATCAAAGAAAATAGAGGGTAAAAATAAAATAGAAATTTTTCAGCTTGAGGACTTTTATCCAGCAGGAGATGAACAAATTTTAGTTTACGAGATTACAAAAAGAGTGGTACCAGAGGCATCCATACCTCTTAAAGTAGGCTGCATAGTAATAAATGTGGAAACAGTTTTAAATATATTTAATAGTTTAAATGAAATACCAGTAACTCACACATTTGTAACTATAGCGGGGGAGGTGGATAAGCCTTCTACATTTAAACTTCCAATTGGTATAACAATTAGAGAGGCATTAGAATTAGCAGGCATAAAAGATGGGGAGGATTTAAGTATTATAGAGGGAGGCCCCATGATGGGAGATTTAATTTTAGATTGGGAGAAGCCAATTACAAAGACAACTAAAGGCTTAATTGCTCTTAAATCGGATTCATATATTATAAATAAAAAAAGGATAAATGAGGATCAGGCTTTAAGGATGTCAAAGGCGGCTTGTCTCCAGTGTAGGATGTGTACCGATATGTGCCCTAGATATCTTTTAGGACATAAAATGTACCCTCATCTTACAATGAGAAAATCCAATTATGATAGAAAAGGTACACAAGGGGCAGAAATAGCCTATCTTTGCAGTGAATGTGCTGTTTGTGAGTTGTATGCATGTCCCGCAGGACTTTCTCCAAGATTAATAAACATTCACTATAAGAAAAAGCTTAATGAAAATGGAGAGAAATATATATCATCTAATGAAGAGCCCCATGCCAAACATTTAATGGATTACAGAAAGGTTCCTGTTAAAAGATTGATTTCAAGGCTTGGACTAGATAATTATGATGTTGATGCACCATTATATGATATAGATTATAAACCTAAAGTTGTAAATATACCTCTAAAGCAGCATATTGGACGGGCTTCAATCCCTATAGTTGAAATAGGACAAAATGTTATAAAGGGGGAGTTAATTGGAGATATACCAAAAGATTCTCTTGGAGCCAAGGTTCATTCTAGCATTGATGGGAAAGTAGTTCAGATATCAGATGTAATTACTATAGAGGGTATTTAGTGTAGGAGGAGAAAAATGATGGGGGAAAATTCAATAGGACTTATAGAACTTACAAGCATAGCAAAGGGAATAGAAACTGCAGATATAATGCTAAAGACGGCAAATGTAGAACTGCTTGTTTCAACACCTGTTTGTCCGGGGAAATATTTTGTACTTGTACATGGTGATGTGGCATCTGTAGAAAACTCAATAAAAGCTGGGATTGAGATAGGCGGCGAATATGTTGTAGATGAATTTATAATTCCTAATGTTCATCCTTCAATATATCCTGCAATTACTTCCACAGTCCCAATCAATCAGGTGGCAGCCCTTGGTATATTAGAATCCTTTACAATAGCTTCAATGATTATTGCTGCTGATGCAGCACTGAAGACAGCTAGCGTTGATGCCATTGAGCTTAGGCTTGGGACGGGAATAGGAGGTAAATCCTACTTTATTATGACTGGAGATGTTGCATCCGTAGAAGAAGCAGTTCAAGTAGGGGCGCAGAAGGCTATAGAAAAAGGCTTTTTAGTTGAAAAGGTAGTAATACCCTCCCCAGATAAAGACTTATATAAATTCATTATTTAGATTCCTATTTGGAGGTGAGGAAAATGAAAAAGCTAATAAGTCAGGAAGATATAAAAAAAGCCTTTAAGGATAAAAAAAGCACAATAATTATTGATGATGATACAATAATTACCCCATCAGCAAGAGACGCTGCTAGAGAATATAAAATACAGTTTAAAAAAGAATCTGAACATATATGCAGTCATAAGGAAAGTATGTGCAATGGTGAAGATAAAGAAGTTGATATAGATGTTATATATCGCATTGTAAAGGAGGTATTAGAGGAAACTTAGAGCATAGGCATTTCGTTTCGGGGGAGCAAAAGTCAATCAATATACTCAATTTAAGGATTAAAAGTAAATGGGGAGGTGATATTTTGGCTATACATGATGCAGATCTTATATCTATACAAGAGGCAAGGTGCCTTGCAAGGGAAGCAAAAGCTGCTCAGCAAGTTTTTGCAGGATTTACTGAAGATAAAGTAGATAGTATTTTAAAGAATATGGTAAAGGCAGCTTTGGATAATACGGAAGAGTTAGCAAGGATGGCGGTAGCTGAGACAGGCTTTGGCAAAGTAGAGGATAAGATAATTAAAAACAAGTTTGCATCTATTAATCTTTATGAATATATAAAGGATATGAAAACTATAGGAATAATTAGGGAAGATGAAAAAAAAGGAATAATAGAAATAGCAGAACCTGTAGGTGTTCTGCTTGGAATTGTACCATCTACAAATCCTACATCAACAGCAATATATAAATCAATAATAGCACTTAAAGCAAGAGATGGCATAGTATTTTCCCCTCATCCTTCAGCACTTAAATGTACCTATGAAGCAGCAAGGCTTATGGCAGAGGCAGCCACCGAGGCAGGGGCTCCTAAAGGATTAATTGGGTGCATAAAAAGGCCTTCAATGGAGGCAACAAGCGAACTTATGAGGATGCCAGAGATAGCCATGATAATTGCTACAGGTGGATCTAGCATGGTTAAGGCATCCTATAGTGCAGGCAAGCCTGCTTTAGGGGTTGGGCCTGGCAATGTGCCTGCATATATAGAAAAGACTGCAGATATAAAAGAGGCTGTAAGAGATATAATAGCCAGCAAAAGCTTTGACTATGGTACAATTTGTGCTTCTGAGCAGTCTGTAGTGGTTGATGAATGTATAAAAGATGAGGTGGTTGAGGAGTTTAAAAAGCAGGGCGCGTATTTTATGAATGAAGGGGAAATAGAAAAACTAGGCGATGTACTCTTTACAAAGGGACATGCCATGAATGCAGAATTTGTAGGAAGAAGCCCTAAAGAGATTGCTAAAAAAGCAGGACTTAATATACCGAATAATACATCTGTGCTTATAGGCTTTCAAGAAGGTGTGGGGAAAGACTATCCCCTCTCCTTTGAGAAGCTAACAACTGTTTTAGGTTTTTACACTGCTAAGGATTGGGTAGAAGCTTGTGATATATGCATAAGGCTTATAAACAATGGAGGCATAGGTCATAGCCTTTCAATACACACAGAAGATAAGGACATGGTACTTAAGTTTGCAGTAAAGCCAGTTTTCAGGATACTTGTAAATACTCCTTCAAGCCTTGGAGGAGTAGGCGCAACAACAGGTCTTGCTCCTTCGTTTACATTAGGATGTGGAGCCTGGGGGGGAAGCAGTACATCCGATAATGTAACTCCAATGCACCTTATAAATATAAAAAGAGTAGCTTATGCCATAAGGGATGTAAACAGCATAATACCTATAGATAAAATGCCAATACCACAAAAGACTGTTACTGATGAGCAAATAGACATTATAGTAAAAAGAGTAATAAATGCTATTAGTGTTAACAAAGATAAATCAGGTGACGGATATGGAAATTGATGATGTTGTAAGAAAGGTAATATTGGCTCTAGAGAGGGATGGGTATTATGTAAAGGGGGGAAGCAGTATTCCTGTAGGTGTTTCAAATAGACACATTCATTTATCAAAACAGCATATCGGGGAGCTATTTGGGGAGAATTATGCCCTTACAAAGATGAAAGATTTATCTCAGCCTAACCAGTATGCATGCCAAGAATGTGTGACATTAGTTGGACCTAAAGGAACCATTGAGAATATAAGGATTTTAGGGCCTGAGAGGGCAAATACACAAGTAGAAATACTTGCATCAGATTGTTTTAAAGTTGGAATAGAAGCAGCGGTAAGAGAATCAGGAAATATAAAGGATACTTCAGGGGCTGCAATTGTTGGCCCAAAGGGCTGCATACAACTTAAAGAAGGCGTAATAGTTGCAGCAAGACATATACACATGAATGTACAAGATGCTAAAAGGTTTGGATGTATGGATGGAGATTATGTAAAGGTTGAATTTGGTGGAATCAGGGGAGGGAGGTTTGATAACGTACTTGTGAGGGTATCGGATATGTATAGGTTGGACTTTCATATAGATATTGATGAGGCCAACTGCTTTGGGATAAAAAATAAAGACCTAGTAAAAATTATAAGATAAAGGGAGGATTTATAATGAGTATAACTGAAGCATTAGGAATGATAGAAACTAAAGGCCTTGTTGGTTCAATAGAGGCTGCAGATGCCATGGTAAAGGCTGCAAATGTGCGTCTCATAGGAAAGGTTCATGTAGGAGGGGGTCTTGTAACTGTTATGGTAAAAGGAGATGTTGGAGCCGTAAAAGCTGCAACTGATGCAGGCGCAGCTGCAGCCCAAAGGGTTGGAGAGCTTGTTTCTGTACATGTTATACCAAGACCACATAGCGATGTAGAGATGATTCTGCCTAAATTGGAGGGATAGGTAAAAAGTAAGAGGAATATTCTGGGGATATATGTGTGATGCATATCCCTAGGACCTTAAGGGAATAATTAAATATGTTGACTTTTGATATTAGAGGATATAGAATATTGTTAATAGTCATTAGCTACAGATATTTCAGAAAATATAATATGAGTGTACAATGATGTACATTGAAAATTGCAATGAAGCTTCTTGGTATTATACCTTAAGGAGCTTTTGTTTTTTGTAAGTAGCTTATAATTTGCCATCAAAGGCATAATTATATAGAAATCTATAAGGGGGAAACTTTATGTTAAAAAGAAAAGGTAGAGTCATACTAGTTATAAGTTTGATTATAACTACATTCCTAATTTCAACCCTAAGTGGATGTGAGAAAAAGCCAAAAGACGCAGATAATAAGGGGGATGGAGAAAAGCAAACTCAAGAGGGGCCAACCAAAGAGAATGTTGCAAAAGAAGGAAAACTTGTAACATATGGTATGCCTGATGAATGGGCAAACTATGGCGAGATATTTAAAAAGTATTGTGACGAGTATGGTATAACACACCAAGATACTGATATGACAAGCGCCGAAGAACTTGCAAAGTTTAAGGCAGAGCAGAATAATCCTGTTGCAGACCTTGGTGATGTAGGTATGACATTTGGTAATGTTGCAAAATCCGAGGGGGTTGTACAGCCTTATAAAAACAAATATTGGGGTGAGGTTCCTGAGTGGGCAAAAGACCCTGATGGGTGTTGGACGGGAGCTTATACCGGTTCAATTGCATTTCTTGTTAACAAAAAACTTGTAAAAGAGGTTCCTAAGTCTTGGGCAGATCTATTAAACCCTGATTACAAAAATGCCATAGTAACAGGTGATATGCTAAAGGCTGCTCAATCACAAAATGCATTACTTGCAGCAGCATTTGCTTTAGGCGGAGACGAAACTAACCTAAAACCTGCTATAGAATACTTTGCAAAGCTTAAAAAGATGGGAAATCTAAAAGCTATAGATAATAGAATAGGGGATTTCCAAAAGGGCGAAATACCTGTAGGAATTCTTTGGGATTTTAATGCACTTAGCTATAAAGCAAAGATGCCAAACCCAGATGATTATGAAGTTATAATACCAAGTGATGGAACAGTTGTAAGCGCATATGTTTCAGTAATTAATAAATGGGCTCCACACTCTAATGCAGCAAAAGCATTCCAAGACTATGTATTTAGTGATGAAGGGCAAATACTACTTGCAAAAGGATACACAAGACCAATAAGGAAGGTAACACTTCCAGATGACATAGCTAAAGCATTGATTCCTGATGAACAATATAAGTCTGCAAAGTCTATTAAAGATTTCAGTGCCTGGGAGAAAAGCGTTAAGGAGATTCCAGATTTATGGAGAGACGAAGTTTTAGCTCAATAGGCCAGGAAATACGAAAGAGGGGCCTTTTATGGCTCCCTTTCGTACTTTTAGTAATATTAGTACTTTTTTTTGAAATATTACCGGCACTGTTTATCCTATTTAATAGTTTTAAAAGCGATGCAGGCTTTACTATGTCAAACTATGTAACAGCATTAACTAAAAAGTATTATATTTCATCACTAAAAAACAGTATTATTGTATCTGCCGTATCTGCAGTAATAGGCCTTTTTATAGGAACATTAGCAGCACTTTGCTTAAAATCCTTAAACAAAGAAAGTGCTGAAAAAAACGTGACTATTATAAATATGACAACAAATTTTGCGGGAGTGCCTTTAGCCTTTGGATATATTATTCTTCTGGGCACAAGTGGACTGTTTACTATATTTTTAAAACAGAATTTTGGTATTGATATATATGCCGCAGGGTTTAATCTATTTTCTTGGACGGGGATAACTTTGGTGTATATATATTTTCAGGTGCCTCTTGCCATAATGTTAATGTACCCAGCTGTTGACGAAATAAAGGATGATACAAAAGAAGCTGCGTACGTACTTGGTGCTAGCAGGCGAAAGTTTTGGTATAAGATTGGACTACCAGTGCTTGTGCCATCTCTTGTAGGAAGTTTTAGCATTTTATTTGCAAATGCACTTGGAGCTTATGCAACTGCATATGCCCTTGTTAATGCGAATCATAACCTGCTCTCCATAACCATAGCAGGACTTGTATCAGGAGATATTACAATGAACCCCTCCCTAGCTAGTGCACTTGCAGTACTTATGGGTATAGTGCTTATATTGTCTATGGTAATCAACGGAAGGATAACCAAGCGGAAATACTAGACTTAAATGAAAATCAATATAAGAACTAATATTTAATATAGTTGGAGGCGGTGTTTGTGAAAAAGAATGTAAAACAAAAGATTTTTTTAACACTGGTAATGATATATTTGTTCATTCCGGTAGTTGCTACCATTTTATTTTCATTAGCTACAAAATGGGATTCAACGGTTTTGCCTGAGGGGTATACTCTCAAGTGTTACGCAACCCTTTTTTCAGATCAAAGGTTTATTATGTCTCTTTTAAGAACAATAAATGTAAGTATAATAACTGCAGTTGTATCTGTGGTTATACTTGTACCTTGTATTTACATGACTGTGGTTTATTATAAGCGTTTAGAGAAGTTATTTGAACTATTTTCAATAATACCTTTTGTGCTGCCAGGTGTAATACTTGCCGTAGGGCTTATACAACTCTACTCAAATGCTTTTATAAATATTACTGGTACTGTTTGGATACTACTTGGCTCATATTTTATTTTATGCCTGCCATATATGTATCAAACAATAAGAAACAGCTTTAGAGCTATAGACGCTTTAAAGCTCACTGAAGCAGCATTAATACTTGGATGTAATGAATTTCAGGCATTTTTTAAGGTAGTGCTTCCTAATGTATTAAAGGGGATAATATCTGCAGTACTTCTTACAATATCCATACTTTTTGGAGAGTTTGTATTAGTTAATTTGCTTGTTGGAGGAAATTATGAAACAGTACAGATGTACTTGTTTAAAACCCTGTATGCTGATGGACATCTAGCTAGTGCAGTAGTTACAGTCTACCTAATGATTGTACTTATACTATCTTATATAACAATAAAACTTACAGGTAAGAAAAAAGAAACTGTGAAGGAAACGGAGGCATAGATGCTATGAGCTATATTGCTATTAATGATATAAATAAATCTTTTGGAAGTCTTAAGGCACTTTCTGATATAAATATATCTATAGAGAAAGGGCAGTTAGTGTCCTTACTTGGGCCTTCAGGTTGTGGGAAAAGTACTCTTCTTAGGATTATTGCTGGTCTTGAAACATCAGATAGAGGGGTTATATATGTAGATGGGAAAGACATAAGCGGAATACCTGTAAATAAAAGGAACATGGGAATGGTTTTTCAGTCCTATTCCTTATTTCCCAACTTAAATGCGGAGGAGAATATTGCCTTTGGACTTAAGCTTAAGAAACTGCCAAAGGATGAAATAGATAAAAGAGTTAAGGACATTATTGAGCTTGTTGAACTTACAGGAAGAGAAAAACATTACCCTAACCAGCTTTCAGGAGGACAGCAGCAAAGGGTTGCTCTTGCAAGAGCATTAGTAGTAAACCCTGAAGTATTGCTCCTTGATGAGCCTTTAAGTGCATTAGACGCAAAGATAAGGGTAAGCTTAAGGCAAATGATAAGAGATATTCAGCAGAAACTTCATATAACAACTATATTTGTAACTCATGATCAAGAAGAGGCCTTATCAATATCTGATGAAATATTTATAATGGAAAATGGATATATGGTACAAAAAGGGACCCCTGAAGAGATATATTCTAACCCTAAAACTGAATTTGTAGCAGGATTTTTAGGCACGTTTAACTCCTTTGAACCAGACTTTTTAAAGGAAAAAGGCTCAGATAAAAAAATATTTGTAAGGCCTGAGCACATAGGCATAGTTCATATAAATGACTGCAAAGATACTACTGGCCTTTATAAAGGGAAAATAAATGAACTATACTTTTTAGGGAACGTAGTAAGAATAAGCGTACTCGTAGATAACAAGGTTGTGCTTGTAGACAGCCTTAACAAAGATATAGTAAATTTAAAAAAAGGAGCAGAGGTTTACTTAAAAATCGATAAGGATAAATATATATATATTGGATAGATTTTAATTTTGTTTTAAGCCATACTATATAAAGAAGGTGCCTATAGTGCAAATTTGGGCACCTTCTTTATTTATATTTGGTAAGTAAAGAAAATCTAAGGTAAGTCTATCTGTAACACTGTATAAGCCTTTAATTCTGCGTTTTCAAACTAAATTCGCTCCTGTTGATTTTAAGGACTTAATTTAGTATAATAATTAAATGGAGAGGTGTCCGAGCGGTTTAAGGTGGCAGTCTCGAAAACTGCTGCACCTGATGGGTGCCGGGAGTTCGAATCTCCCCCTCTCCGCCATGAGCTTTAAATTCACTTACAAAGTTCAAGTCTACTAAATTTATCTAAATTGATTATGCGATTGCAAGCATTTGCTATGTATGGATCATGTGATACAATCACTATTGTTTTTCCTTCTTTGTTTAATTTGCGCAATATATCTATCATAGCATCCCTATTCTGAACATCTAAAGAACCAGTTGGCTCGTCTGCCAATATAAGATCACAATCTTTTAACAGTATTCGGGCTAAGGCTACACGTTGCTGCTCACCGCCAGAGAGCTTATATATCTTCTCGTTTAATGAAACATCCAAATGTAGTTCTTCTAAAACATCTTGTTTCCTTTGGTGCCATTTGCTTTTTGATAACTTAGAATTAATATGTGCTATATCTAAATTATAATCAACTGTTTTATCGTCAATCAGTGCGAAATTCTGAAACAAAAAGCCTATTTTATTCCTTAATATAGTCTTGGCAATTTTAGAATTTGGTTTTATATCTTTGTATTGAAAAAGATTAATCACTCCTGAATCAGGGGTTTCCAACAATCCCATCATATAAAGCAAAGTTGATTTTCCTGCACCGCTTTTTCCAGTAATGCATACAAGTTCATTATCCTCTATACTAAGATTAAAGTTTTTTATTACAGATTTTTTTCCATAAGATTTAGTAACATTGATTAACTGGCAAGTTTCTATTTTAGACACCTCCCTTTAGAATTTGAGACATATTTCTCTTTTCGAAATATATAATAAATAAATTTAGGATTATAGATTCAATTATAAATTTCAAGCCAAATATATAATAAAAGTTTCTTTTTACTAATAACACACATAGTATAAACTCTACTAAATTTGTTAAGATGAGTAATTGGAGGATATGGGAGTACCTTTCAAAATAGTTATATCCAAATGCTTTTTTTATAAAATATTCGTATGTGTTTTTTTGAAAGAAAAGATATACATTTTGAATTATGAGTATAAACATTACTATAACAATTCCAATCAAAATAATCTTTATTAAGTTAGCAGCCATTTTTAATGAGTTTATTTCTTTCATAACAAGCTCATTTGGCTTAACTAAATGTGAAAGATTATCATCAATTTTATATTCTTTAAGCTTTTCAACCAATTTTGCATAAGTTTGTTCTGTGTCTGAATTTATTAGTTTTATAAATATTGTTTGATTGTCAGAAGTAGCATAATATCTATCTGGAACTAATGAATTTGCTTCAGTCATTACTTGAATAATTGGGTCGGTGATAAGATTGTTATTATAGGGGGAAACATTCATGTTAAATGAAAATATTTGTTGGTCAGATTTAGTATAGATGAAAATAATATTTTTGCTTTCATCTTTTGGGCTTTGATGATAATAATCAACATGGAGCTTATCGTGAAATTCCTTCCGGATTGGAGAAAAATACTTATAATTATATTCTTCTTTATCCCTGTATTGCTCAGGAACAAGATAAATAGTTTGCGGAATATCTTCATTAATTATAATTTGCTGCCCATTTTCATCATATACGGGAAATGTATTCAAATAATTCGGGTTTACCTTAATACTCTTAACAATGTTATTATCTTTATTAGCAATTAAACTATCCATTGTATATAAATCAGCGTTAATATATATTGCATTCATTTCCTGATTTAGGTAGGGGTATAATTCATAACATGGAATATCAAAAGGGTACTTTCCACTTATTATTTCATCCTTATCATTGCCTACTGTTACTGGGTAAAAAACACCATAATTTGCAGCCAAACCCCAGCTAGAAAGGGCCTTTTGTTTAGCAGTAATTGTATGCAGATTAGTTATGAGATTAGTTGCTGTTAATATGATTGCAACAGATACAGCCAGTTTAATAATAGCATTAAATAGCGTGATAATTCCAATAGGTTTTTTGCCTTTGATACAATATGTCATTTTAATACTGTGGATATATATACTTGAAATTAGCGTAAGCGCAAGCATTAAAACTACAAATGTCATTATATTAGCAGTTATTACTTTAATAAAAAACTCACTATTATTATCTGGTATAAATACCATACATATAGCAATAATTAAGTTGCTAATTATAAATATTGATGAATAAAACTTTAAAAATAAATGCCCGCAAATACTCAAAGGCTTATAGCCATTAAGTTTCATAATTGATATCTCTTTTGTATGATATATAAGGTAGTATATTAACGTAAAAAGCGAAACAACAAAAAAGAAGAACTGAAATATAATAATATTTTGATCATGAGAGGGTTTAATATTACTAATTCGTGGGTCCCTACCATCAACAATTTTGTATGTATCAGCGGTATATATATGATCAATATTATGTTTAGTAGTATTTAGCAAGTTTACGTAATCATTTATAAAATTTTCAAACTGTTCATCCGAGAAACATTCAGCATTGTATGTCGCAGCATACCTATAACGGGCTAATAATTTGTCGATTGTAAATACCGAATAATAATGGGAACCACCGAAGTCTTTTATTTTACCTATTTGGTTATCTTCATTTGTTTCTACTGTAGATAGAAAAAGATTTTCATTGTTCATATCATCTTGTGCTAGGCCACGTCCATTAGATAGTTTTATATTTGTAAAAAATGAGGTAGGGGTATTACTCAGAAAAATATAATCTTCAAATAATGATTTGTTTTTTTCGCTGTCATAATAAGAAATAGAACGAGAAATATTGACTCCATTTTTTAGTGCTGCTTGCTTCAATAATTCCATATTTTCAGCATTTAAATTATATGGGTCATCAGGAATTACAAACTTATAAGAAAATGACAATGTGGAATTAGTGATATTATTGAATTGCTGATTAGCATAGTTAAAATAATAAGCAGCAAATAAAACGATATACATAGTAAATGAAAAAATTGCTATAAAACGTTTCAAATATAGCCCCCCTTTTAAAATATAAACATCTGCTTATTAAAATAAGCGTAAAATATTAGTGAATATCAGGTTTTTAACCTTATTAATTCTATGTTACCATAAATAGTAACATATGTGGATTAAATACTTTTATTAATGCTTATATTTGGCGTTATTTATAGCTAACTTTTAAAGAATAAAGGAAAGGTGCTTAAGAGTGCAAGTCAAGAAACACGTATTCAGTATATTTTATTTATTAGTGCTATAAAATAAGAATGCGGTTTATAAGCTGGTTTTTCTTAGGTCGTTAGTTTCCTGATGGTTGACTTTTTCAACCGAAATATCGCATATTTCCATTGATTTTGATTGCTTATTAAACTAACATAAGGTCAGGGGTTAGTAGTTATGAGAGAAATTAATATTTCAACGGTTATTGCGGCAAAAAGAAAAGAAAAAGGCATTTGATCAAGCCCTCTCCGAATGTCATTTTATTATCATGCGGAGCAACAGATTAATTAAAGGAGTGAATTTTAATTTTGGACATTAGTAATTTATTACCCATTCTTATCCCGCTTGGTATCCTGGAAGTGGTGCTGACCGGAACATCACTTATCCATATCTTCACCCATAAAACATACAAGCATGGCAGCCGTGTGCTTTGGGTAATTTTAAGCTTTATATACATCATCGGACCGGTACTTTATTTTACCATAGGCAGGGGCGATGAATAATGGACATTCTCACTATAGAAAACTTGTCCAAAAGTTTTGGAAACAATAAGGTCATTGATGGCCTTTCCTTTTCAGTGCCCGAACATTCGATTTACGGTTTTATAGGACAGAACGGTGCTGGGAAAACCACCACTATGAAGATGATATTGGGATTGCTGAAAGCCGATAGCGGCAAAATGGCTGTCTGCGGCGAGAAAGTCAGTTTCGGGCAAACCAAGACTAATGAATATATCGGTTATCTGCCCGATGTGCCGGAATTTTATCCATATATGCGCCCAAAAGAATATTTAAAGCTCTGCGGCGACATTACCGGTATGTCCTCAGGCAAAATAAAAAGTCGTATTGATGAGCTGCTGGTGCTTGTAGGACTCAGCGGTGTCAATAAAAAGATTGGGAGCTTTTCACGCGGTATGAAGCAGCGGCTTGGGATTGCTCAGGCACTACTAAACGAACCAAAGCTACTTATCTGTGATGAGCCGACATCAGCACTTGACCCTATTGGCAGAAAAGAAATTCTTGACATTTTGCTTTCTGTCAAAGGCAGAACTACAGTTGTGTTATCAACGCATATTCTTGCAGATGTAGAGCGTATCTGTGACCATGTAGCAGTATTAAATAACGGAAGGCTTGCCCTTTGCGGTACCTTACCAGAAATTAAGGCGAGGCACAAAGCGGATAGCTTGTTTATTGAATTTGCGACAAGTGCAGATAAGGATAAATTTATTGCCCTGTTTGATATGACGAATTATGCGCAAACGGAAACAAGTGTCACTATACACACGGGCAACATTGCTGCAACACAAACGGCGGTGATTGAACTGATTGCCAAAGAAAAACTTCTGCCGCAAAAGCTTGAAGTCGCAGAGCCAACTATCGAAAGCCTGTTTTTGGAGGTGGTAAAATGAGGGCTTATTTTGCTTTTACCAAAAAGGAATTTATCGAAAATCTACGGACCTATAAACTGATGATAATGATAGTTGTGTTTTTGATTTTCGGTGTGATGAGTCCGCTTTTTGCAAAGTTTACCCCCGAAATATTAAAAGCTGCAGGCTTGGATGCCTCCGCTCTTGGTGTGGGCACACCTACTGCAATAGACAGCTTTGCCCAATTTTTCAAAAATGTCGGGCAATTGGGACTGCTTGTGCTTGTTATCGTATTTAGTGGCATAATGGCAAATGAACTTTCCAAAGGAACGCTTATCAACATACTGACAAAGGGTATGAGGCGTAGCACGGTTATTCTATCAAAATTTATAATGGCAACAGTTATTTGGACAGTTTCCTACCTGCTCTGCCTTGCTGTCACTTATGCTTATACTGCTTATTATTTTACAATAGAGAATATAAGTAATGCATTTTTAGCTTTTTCAAGTATGTGGCTGTTTGGCGTGTTGCTGATTGCTATCGTAATTTTAGGAGGTGTGCTGTTTAAGAATGTTTATGGCAGCCTGCTTTTAACTGGTGGTATCGTTGTTGTTATGACGATAGTCAATATTGCTCCGAAACTGCAAAAATATAATCCGATAACTCTGTCGTCTGATAATATGCAGCTAATCATGGCACAAAAAGCCGCATCGGATTTCATGCCTGCTGTTATTATTTGTGCAGTCTTAACTATCGTTTCTGTTATTGCTTCAATAATGATATTTAATAAAAAGCAGTTATAAGGCGTCATGGGTGTGATGATCGTAAATCTGACATCAACAATATCTGGTAAACTCCGCCAAAACTAAATTAAAAAGTGCTAGCGACTTTTTAATTTAGTTTTGGCTTTATATGGGAAACACATGAGGATTAACTCTCAAAGTTTCTATTTAAGATTAAACTCCATGGTAACAGGGTTGTGGTCTGTATATTTAAAATCAAAGGAATGTCCAAATACACTGGTTACTTTTATGTTATCAGATACTAAATATCCATCAATTACTGCTGTAAAGTTTACATCTCTTGTATAGGAAGTAGCATCTGTTCTTGTAGTAGGAATACTTTTATCTGCTGCCCAAGTAAAGCCTTCTGGTTTAAAATCTTCAGGTATCTTTTGAAGCCAATCAGGCCATTTTTCCTTTCCATTATACCATTTAGGTTTTCCATAGTTTTTTCTTTGCTTGATGATTGAGAGCTATGCCCTCCATCCATGAAGAAGTCTTGATCCTTATCCATTCCCCCGTATCCTATATTGTAGGTTACAATCGATAATGGCTCTTTTTGAGCTATCTTTTTATCTTGTCGGTTTTCAATGGAAATAGGTATTTTATCATCAGGTCTATAATCTGTAATGGTCAACACCAAAAGAAAAATTAGAAAAGCTCCAACTAATACTGAGACTGTCCAAGCAATACCCTTTAGAAACTTTTCCATATTTTATCCCCCATTTTACATATGGCAGTGTAAAATTAACACTACCAATAATTATTTAGGCAATAGCTTATTTAAATTAATACACTAATTATACATTAATTATATAGCAAAACCTTCCAACCTGCTACATATAAGTGAAAGGTGGAATTTATAAGGTAATATATAGAGAAATAGCGCCTCGGCAACCTGCGTGGCACTCACATCTTCCATTTTCCACTTATCCGTGGTATAATTGTGGTAATACCACGAAGGTAGAGCATTTTTTTTTGCTCTACCTTTTTGTGTTTATAAGGGGGAAAATAAAATGAATACAAAAACAAATGATATGGTAAAGGCAAGTCTATTTTTAGCCCTTGGACTGATTGTACCTTATATTTTTCATGCCACGGGAATTCCTGGTACGGTATTTTTGCCAATGCATATACCTGTTTTATTATGTGGGTTTATTCTAGGCTCAAGGTATGGACTTATTATAGGATTTATAACACCGTTTCTAAATTCGCTGCTTTTAGGTATGCCGCCAATGTACCCTGCAGCCGTTTCTATGGCCTTCGAACTTGCTACATATGGTCTTGTTGCAGGATATTTTTATAAGAAAAGGAAGTATAATATATATGTATCTTTAATTATTTCAATGCTGCTTGGAAGAGTAGTATCTGGAGTTGCAAACTATATACTTTATACGGCTGGGGGAAAAGGCTATGCATTTGAGATTTTCTTAACCTCTGCTTTTGTAAAACCTGTTTGGGGAATAATAATTCAGATAGTGCTTATACCAATTATAGTAAAAGCATTAGAAAAAAGTAATAGAAAGGCCTGAGACAAATGGATAATAGAGAGTTTTTTAATGAACTTGCTTTTAAATGGGACGAGATGTGTAACCACGATGATGAAAAGATAAAAAAGATAATTGAGCTATCATCAATTAGGGGTGGTTCAAATATACTTGATGTTGGTACAGGAACAGGGATACTTATAAGTTATTTGCTAAAGGAAAATCCTTATAGCATAACTGCTGTTGATATTTCGGAAAATATGATTGCAGTAGCTAAGGAGAAGTTTAAGGATAACAGAGTCAAATTTATGGTAAAGAATATTATGGAGTTTAATGAAAAAGGGTTTGATTATATATTTCTATACTCTGTTTACCCTCATTTTGATAATAAAGAGGAATTATTTAAACACCTATTTGGACTTTTAAATCCGGAGGGCAGAATAGTTATTGCCCATTCTGAAAGTAGAGAGAAAATAAATAATGTCCATGCTAAAAGTAGTGTTGTAAGGAATGATGTTTTGCCTAAAGCAGAGATAACCGTTGGGATTATGGAACCTTATTTCTCCATAGATAAGGTAATAGATAGCGAAGATATGTATTATATATCAGGTATAAAAAAGTAGAAGATGCTATATAGTATCTTCTACTTTTTTACTTATATCTAATATAATTTCATCAATTATTTCTTTTATTTCAAGGTTCCTTGTACCTGGAATGTAAATACCGTGTTTTCTAAGGGGTATAATATACTTTATGCAATCTAAGCCAAATATTGCTTGGGATATAGCAGGGGTTATCTCACCCTTTATTCCGCCGCTGCACACAATACCAATAGGACCTATTAAGCAATCTATTTTTTCTTGGCTGCAAAACATACATATTTCTTTTTCCCCGATTATACCTTTATCAGCCCCTGATTTTATCATATTAGAAGTAGCAGCAGGGTTTGTACCTAATCCAATTATGTATATATTATTTCCTACCTCTTTTTTGATTCGTCTTATAATTGTCTGGCCTAAACCAGCCCCTAATCCATCAATTATTGCAATCCTCATTTAGCCGTCACCACCTATAATAATTACTTTGTCTAATTATATCATATAATAATTATGCAATTAGACTTTTATCATTTGTCATGATTTAATATAAGTATATAATATATATATATAATACTAAAAAACGAGGAGGAAAGTATATGAAGTTTAGTGAATTTCCATATGAGAGACCAAATATTGACGAGGTTGAACAGAAATTCAACGATCTATTAGACAAATTTGATAACGCTTCGTCTTTTAAGCAGCAGGATAAAATAATGGAAGACATTAATGATTTAAGAGGACAGTTTGAGTCTATGGCACAGATAGCTGGGGTACGCCATACAATTGATACAACAGACGAAGTATATGAAAAAGAGCAGGACTTTTTTGACCAAAACATGCCTTTATACGAAGGAATAATAAACAGATATTATACATCATTAGTTAATTCAAAATATAGAAAAGAACTTGAGCAAAAATGGGGGAAGCAGATATTTACAATAGCAAACCTCACATTAAAAACATTCTCGCCTGAGATTATAGAGGATCTAAAGCTTGAAAACAAGCTATCTAGTGATTATACAAAGCTTATTGCATCTGCAAAGATAATGTTTGAGGGACAAGAGAGAAACCTCTCCCAAATGGTACCATTCCAATTATCAACTGATAGAGATGTTAGAAAAAAAGCAAATGAGGCAAGATATTCTTTCTTTATAGAAAATGAAAGCAAATTTGATGAAATATACGATAAGCTTGTAAAGGTTAGAACAGAGATTGCAAGAAAGTTAGGATACGAAAACTTTGTAGAACTTGGCTATGCTCGTATGAACCGCTCTGAGTATAATGCTGAAATGGTAAAGTCATATAGAGAACAAGTTGAAAAGTACATTGTTCCAGTGGCAACAAAGTTAAGAGAGAGGCAAAGAGTTAGGTTAGGCCTTGATAGCTTGAAATATTATGATGAAAAGTTTATTTTCAAAACAGGCAATGCTATGCCAAAAGGTAATCCTGATTGGATATTAAATAACGCAAGGAAGATGTACTCTGAATTGTCCCCTGAAACCAATGAGTATTTTAACTTTATGGTTGAAAATGGGCTAATGGATCTTGTAAGCAAAAAGGGTAAGGCTGGTGGAGGATATTGTACATACATAAGTAAGTACAAGGCTCCATTTATATTTTCCAATTTTAATGGAACATCAGGTGATGTAGATGTACTTACTCATGAATCAGGCCACGCTTTCCAAGCTTACTGCAGTCAGGGATATAAGGTTTGTGAATATAACTTCCCAACATATGAAGCTTGCGAAATACACTCTATGAGTATGGAATTTTTAACATGGCCATGGATGAACTTATTCTTCAAGGAAGATACAGAAAAGTATAAATTTGCTCATTTAAGTGAAGCCTTACTTTTCATACCATATGGAGTTACAGTTGATGAATTCCAGCATTTTGTATATGAAAACCCTGATGCTACACCTAAAGATAGAAAGGCAATGTGGAGGGAAATAGAGAAAAAATATTTGCCTCATAGAGACTATGAAGATAATGATTACCTAGAAAGAGGAGGCTTCTGGTATCAGCAAGGACATATATTTGGGAGTCCATTCTATTATATAGATTATACCCTTGCTCAAGTTTGCGCTTTCCAATTCTGGAAGAAGGCAAATGAAGATAGGGAAAAGGCATGGGAGGATTATCTAAGGCTTTGTCGTGCTGGGGGAAGCAAGCCATTCCTCGAACTTGTTGAACTTGCAGGACTTGAATCACCATTTAAAGAAGGGTGCTTAGAGTCTGTTGTAGAAAGTATTGAAGATTGGCTTAATGGAGTAGACGATACAAAGCTATAAAGATTATGAAAAAGGTATTAGGCTATTTATGTCCTAGTACCTTTTTTTAGGCTATGTTGGTTTACTGGAGCAGCGACTTAAATGCCTATTTTTATCAGCTTCATTTACTTTAGAGAAAAATAGGCATTTTGGAGTAGCGGAAGTCAACCAACATAGCCTATAATAGATTCTTTTTAGAAAGAAATGTACCCAATCTATGGGATTCAATAGATTGCATAATTCTTCTAGAATATAACATTGACAGTACCAATTAATTTATTTATAATGATATAGTCAGTTTAAATAATATATTTTATAATAAGAGTAGACCAAGTCATGGAGAGATGTCCGAGTGGTTGAAGGAGCACGCCTGGAAAGCGTGTGTAGGGGAAACTCTACCGAGGGTTCGAATCCCTCTCTCTCCGCCATAGTTTTACTCTATTTGTTTCTTTAAGGGATAATCTTGGCCGTACTAGTCGGGGAGTTTGCGGTGCCTTATAACCTGCAATCCGCAATAGCAGGGATGAATTCCTGGGCTAAGGTCTAGCCTTGTGGGGTCTGGCCTTTATAAGTGGTGACGACGACTGGGTCCTGCGCAATGGAAACTCGTGAATCCCGTCAGGTCCGGAAGGAAGCAGCGGTAAGCGAACCATTCCGTGTGCCGCAGGGGAGCCTGGTCCGAGCTAACTGTAGGGGTAACGCCTATAAGGCCTAAATCAAGGACAGGTGTACGGCCATTAAATTTTCAAGCTGTTGATATTTTGTATCAACAGCTTTTTATGTTTAAGCTACACGATTAATTATGTATAATATAATAAGAGATACTTAAGCTAAACAGCTTTTAAATAGATGATTTACCGATAGAAAAGAGGGATTTAATGTCATATATTGCACTTTATAGAGAATGGAGACCAAAAGTATTTAGCGATATAATAGGTCAGGAGCATATAACAAAAACTCTCAAAAATCAAATAAGCCAGGGGAGAATAGCCCACGCATATCTATTCTGCGGCACAAGAGGAACGGGTAAAACTACAACAGCAAAAGTATTTGCAAAGGCAGTAAATTGCCTTGAGCCAATAGATTTTGAACCTTGCGGAAAGTGCGAGACTTGTAGAGGCATTGAAGATGGAAGCATAATGGATGTATATGAAATAGATGCTGCATCAAACAATGGAGTTGACAACATAAGGGATCTAAGAGATGATGTTAAATATGCGCCATCAATATGCAAGTATAAAGTATATATAATAGATGAGGTTCATATGCTTTCAACAGCTGCCTTTAATGCACTTTTAAAGACTTTAGAAGAACCACCAGCCCATGTAATATTTATACTTGCTACAACGGAATATCAAAAGGTTCCAGCAACAATACTTTCAAGATGCCAGAGATTTGATTTTAAAAGAATTAAAGTTTCTGATATTGTAGGAAGGCTTAAAAGCATTGCAGAAGCTGAAGGAATAGATGTTGAGGAGAGAACCCTCAAACTTATTGCGAGAAATTCTGATGGAGCACTCAGAGATGCTCTTAGCATATTTGACCAGTGTATATCCATAGGCGGCAAGGGAGTAAAATATGATGATGTAATATCAATACTTGGAATAACAACTGATGAATACTTAATAAGAATAACTGATTCTATAGCAGAGGAAGATGCTGCAGAATGTATAGCTATAATAGATGAACTTGTGACAAATGGGAAGGACATTTATCAGTTTATAAAAGATTTAACAATGCATTTTAGAAATTTATTAGTATGCAGTGTAGGCGGTAGGGCTGAAGATATATTGAATACATCTGATGAAATGTTCGAAGAATTAAGTACTCAGGCAAAAAAGTTTGGAACAGAGGCTATACTTCGGAATATTAATATATTATCAGACGCAGAATCTAGTGCTAAATGGGCAGCTAACCAGAGAATAATACTTGAGATGGCAGTTATGAAAATGACAAAGAAGGAACTTAGGGTGGATGTAGAATCCCTTCAAGAGAGGGTAGCAAATCTTGAAAAAATTATAGAAAGCGGCGGAAACCCTAAAACAACACATCATAATAAGGAGAAGACAGCTGTAAGCACCAAAGCTCCTGCGAATACTAAAGATGTAGAAAAACCTAAAGATATTAAAACTAAAAATGATACAAATACTAATACTAATATTAGTGAACCACCTACTGCAGAAGATACTAAAGGAGGTTTATCCCTTAAAGACATAAATGCTAAATGGGCAGAGATACTAAATGCAGTTAAATCTAATGGGCACATTAGGCTTTATGCATTTCTCATAGAGGGAAAACCCATAGGCTTTTCCAATAATGTGCTTTCAATAGGATTTGATAAGGAATACAAATTCCATAAAGAGAACGTTGAAAATGCTGAAAATATTGCTATAGTCGAGAAAACCGTATCAGATATGTTTAATACAGAAATAAAAGCAAGATGTGCTATAATTGACGAAATAGCAGCTGATAAACAAGAAGATAGTTTTATAAAAGATACTATTGATATATTTGGTGGTGACATAGTAGAAGTTGAAGAATAATATAGATTAGTGGTAAAATGAAATGAGTTAATTTCAAAATAAAATCAGGAGGGTTATGATATGGGAAGACAAGGATTCCCCGGAGGGGGAAATATGAATAATCTACTAAAACAAGCCCAAGGATTTCAGAAAAAACTTGAGGAAAAGCAGCAAGAACTTGAAACTAGGACTATTGAAGCCTCAGCAGGAGGAGGAGCTGTTACAGTAATTGCTAATGGAAAAAAACAGATTGTAGATATAAAAATAAAACATGAAGTAGTAGATCCAGATGATGTTGAAATGCTTGAGGATCTTGTACTTGCAGCAACTAATGAGGCTTTAAAGAGAGCTGAGGAAATGATTGCAAATGAGATGGGAAAACTTACTCAAGGAGTTAACATACCAGGATTGTTTTAATAGAGGCTTATAATAAATTTAGTGTAGATCATAGAATACTGGGGTGAAGAGATTGAGCTTATATCCGGCACCGGTGGCAAGGCTAATTGAGCAATTTGCTAAACTGCCTGGAATTGGAAGTAAAACAGCACAAAGGCTAGCGTTTTTTGTGCTAAATATGCCAGAGGCTGAGGCTAGAGGCCTTGCTAGAGCCATAGTGGAGGCTAAGCAAAAGACTAAATATTGTTCAATATGCGGCAATCTTACGGATGTAGATCCCTGCTTTATATGCAATAATCCAAATAGGGACAATACTTTAATCTGTGTGGTAGAAGAGCCAAGAGATGTTGTAGCCATGGAAAAAACAAGGGAGTTTAAGGGGGTATACCATGTTCTTCATGGAGCCATATCCCCCATGGAAGGTATTGGACCTGAAGATATAAATATAAAAGACCTTCTAAAAAGGTTAAGTCAAAATGATGTAAAAGAAGTAATAGTTGCAACAAACCCAAATGTTGAAGGAGAAGCAACTGCAATGTATATTTCAAAGCTAATTAAGCCGTTAGGAGTAAAAGTTACCAGAATAGCTCACGGAATTCCTGTAGGCGGCGACCTTGAATATGCCGATGAAGTTACACTTACAAAGGCTCTTGAAGGTAGAAGAGAAATGTAGATTTGCGGGTTGTCTTTGTGGATTGGTTTGTGTATCAAATAAAGTTGTTGTAGGAAACATGGTTTATAAGGGATTAGAAATCTCAGGTAAGCCATGTTTTTTGTTTGGAAGTTTATAAGGTTATGCCAAAGTGAAAATAAAGTTATACTAGTTTTATCCAAATACAATCTACTATTTTAAGTTTATATATGTATAATGAGGATATAGATGAGTTAGTTATATAAGTAGGATAATACGCACTAAATTTATTTGTACAATCAAAGGGGATAAGAAAATGGAATTGGAGAAAATGAGTGATTTTTTCGCTGCTCGTGCAGATGGATATGATGAACATATGCTTTATGATGTAGAAGGATGCAAAGAAGGTTATGTTAAGATGGCAGAACTATTGCCCCAAGATGCTGTTCAATTATTAGATTTAGGTTGTGGAACAGGGTTAGAACTTGATGAAATATTTAAAAATAAGCCTTCCATTAATGTAACAGGAATAGATTTAACACAAGCAATGCTTGATAAATTAAAACAAAAACACCCTGACAAAAATATATCATTGGTAAATGCAAATTATTTTGATTATGATTTTGGAACTAATAAATATGATGTAGCAGTATCATTTCAAACTATGCACCATTTTTCACATAAAGATAAGATTAAACTGTATTCAAAAGTTTTTGCAGCATTAAAAGAGGGCGGCCAATACATTGAATGTGATTATATGGTAATAAGACAAGAGGATGAGGATTTTTACTATAGTGAAAATAAGAGAATACGAAAAGAACAGGGGATTCCAGATAAAGAGTTCTATCATTATGATACACCTTGTACAATTGATAATCAGATTAAGATGTTATCCAAGGTAGGGTTTAGAATTGTGAAAATGAATTGGAGGGTTGAAAATACCACAATAATTGTCGCTCAAAAATAATTACTCCGTCGCAACCTTTATATTATATGACTTATCAGTAAAATAGGACGACCTTAATAAAATAAATAAAGAAGGTGAAAACTTTGATTAAACATATTGTTATATGGAAATTAAAAGACTTTGCTGAAGGAAAAGATAAACTTGAAAATGCCAAAATAATAAAGGTGGATTTGGAAAACTTACAAAATAAAATCAATCAAGTCAGACACATTGAGGTTGGTATAAATATTAATAAATCTGAACAAGCATATGACGTTGTTTTATATTCAGAATTTGATAGTATTGAAGATCTAGGCATATACCAAAGCCATCCAGACCATGTAAGGATATCAGAATTTATTAACAAGGTTAGGGATATTAGAGTAGTTGCAGATTATGAGATTTAAATATAAAACCTACTTTGGAATATTCTTAAAGAATGTATTAAGAGAGAGTTATTTATATTTCTTGTGATATTTAATTTTTTTTATGGAGAAACTGTTACATTTTATGCTGCCTCTTCAGTGTTTTGGGCACTCATTGCTGGAGAATCATATGGAAAATACAGGTATACAAAAACAAAGCTGCATCTTATAACTGCTATAGCTGGAGGTATTACGTCGGTTTTATCAGTTGCAAATTATATAATAACCACACTGAGATAATACAAGCCGTAGTTTTCTTAAAATATGGCACAAGCATTATTTATGCTTTCTATTCCTGATTGAATTATGAATAAAAGGGCAATATAATTTAACTATACAAGCAATAAATTCCAATGATCATATTATTCGTAGCGATATTGATTTGGTTAATAATTTTATTATTAGAAATAGAAATAAAGATGAAAAAGATAATGGTGGTAAATCAGATTGTATTACTACATCTTTTTATCTGGCTGTAAAATTTAAACCA
>ENA-UOOK01001050-UOOK01001050.1-fermentation-metagenome-genome-assembly--contig:-NODE-1050-length-36955-cov-3.994878_pt1 | contig 36955 bp, 27 predicted proteins | sample MGYA00245777_ERZ724023 | MGnify/ENA primary metagenome ERZ724023 (study PRJEB28704, sample SAMN03018312) | fermentation metagenome | biome: anthropogenic terrestrial biome; feature: soil; material...
GTCCATGATGCGCCAGATGGTCTGGTTGAAATAGATATAAACAAAATAGACCAGGTGTTTTCAAACTTAATCTATAATGCACTTAAATACACAACCGAGGGTGAAATAAAGATTACTGCCTTCATTCAGGATAATTATACTGTTTTTGAAATATCCGATACAGGTATCGGTATATCTTCTGAAGATCTTCCTCACATATTCGACCGTTTTTATACAGTTTCAAAATCACGCAATTCATCGCAAAAAAGCAGTGAATGTATAAGATGAAGCGCTGCTGTAGTTCCAGCCCCTTCATTTGCATGGACATTAGCCTGAACATAATATGCACTTTTATTTTTTACTGTACCTGTGTTATAATCTGTAATCTCTGCTAGCCATATTTTTCTTCCCTCAAGTGTTTCTGCTAATACTTTCAATTTACAATAATCTTTTTTTGTTATATAAGCTTCTTCAAGAAAATCAACCATTTCGTCATACTTGTAAAAATGGTCATACTTTATCTTTTGCATAATCTATCTCCTCGCTTTTATTTGGAAAAATACGTATTTATGCAGAACCATCCCCTCTTTTCACTCACCCTTTAACTGAACCAGCTAATATTCCTTTTACGAAATATTTTTGAACAAATGGGTATATTGCTACTATAGGCAATGCAACTAATATTATAGCAGCCATTTGAAAATTTTGAGGTGGTATATTCTCGGCTCCAACAATAGTCATTACTCCATCTGCGTAGCTTGATAAAAACTTTTCGAAAACCACAGCTCTTAAAAAATATTGCAAAGTCCACATTTCTCTTTTGGATGCATAAAGCAAAACAGAATACCACATGTTCCAACTTCCAAGGGCAATAAACATACCTATTGCAGCTACAGTAGGTAAAATAACAGGAAAAATTATTTTAAACAATACCTGATATTCTCCAGCTCCATCAATATAAGCAGCTTCTACAAGGCTTTTAGGCACAGCCTCTATTTGACTTCTTACTACAATAATATAAAATACATTAACAAGGGCTGGGAGTATATAAGCAAGATAATTATTATTAAGCTTTAGGTAACGGGATATTAGCAAATATGTTGGAATTAGGCCACCAGAAAAATACATAGTAATTATGAAATAATAAGTAACAAATTTTTTTCCATAAAAATACTCTTTTGAAAGAGCATAAGAAATCATCGTTGTTACCAATAAAGATAATGCAGTTACTATAACAGTTACTAATACGGAATTAAATAAAGCTCTTAGGAAAATAGCATCCCCTATAATCTTTTTATAAGCTGCTGTATTGAATCCTTTAGGAAATATGCCTACTTTCATAGTTGAAATCGCAATGCTATCACTAATAGAAATACTGAAAATATGCATTAATGGTAATAAGATTATTGCTGCAATAAATGTCATTGCAAATAAATTTATTATCTGAAATGTTTTTTCACCTAAACTTTTTTTCATAAAAAATCCATTCTCCTTTCACATTCACCATAGTGACCAACCAGCAAAAGTCCTAGATAACCTATTGGTAAAATATACAAGTATAAAGTTTACAATTGATTGGGTTACACCTATTGCTGTTGTTAACGAATATCTTGTTTGTTCTATACCAAGTCTGTAAGTATAAGTGCTAATAACATCTCCTACTTCGTAGACAAGTGCATTATAGAGTAAAAATATTTGCTCGAAACCAATAGAAACAATGGAGCCTACTTGTAATACCAACAAAACAATAGCTATACTTTTAATACCAGGTAATGTTACATGCCAAATTTGCCGTAATTTACCCGCACCATCAATTTTTGCTGCTGCATATAATTCATTATCAATAGAAGAAATAGCAGCTATGTAGTAGACTGCATTCATCCCAAAATTTTTCCACATAGACGAAAGTACAATTATTGTTCTAAAATATTCTTTTTTAGCAAGAAAGTGTATTGCTTCCATTCCAAAAGTATTTTTAATAATCATATTTATAATTCCGGTACTGGGGGAAAGAATTGAACTCACAATACTTGCAGCCACTACCCATGAAATGAAATAAGGTAAATAACTTATAGTCTGCAATATTTTTTTTAGTTTTACAGACCAAAGCTCATTTAATAATAAAGCAAACAGCACTGGTACAGGAAATCCAATAATTATCTGCATAATATTTATAATAAGTGTATTTTTCATTACACGCCAAAAATTATTATCAAGTAAAAAGAATTTGAAATTTTTCAATCCAACCCACGGGCTTCCCATTATACCTTGAAATGGGCTAAATTCTTTAAAGGAAATGATTATACCAAATAAAGGAATATAATTAAATATAAATACTAAAAGCATGCCTGGTAAAAGCAACCCATATATTGCAAGATCTCTATTTCTTTTAAATCCTCGCTGTTCGGAAATTGTTATCGCTTGAATATCTGATTTCTTCAACAGTGTCATCCCTCCTTTTATAATACATATCAGTAAGAGTCCGTTTTCCTATCCCTTACTGATATGTAAAGCAATTATTTAATGTCTAGCTTTTTTCTATTTTATACCAGCTTTAATCTTAGCTTCTGGCAATTTTTTATTATATTCATCAGTTATGAATTGATATTTCTTAGTAAATGCTGCAGCTTCAGCGTCAAATTCTTCAAGACTTAACTCACCTATCATCGCCTTTATGGCAATGGTTCTAGCTTCGTTTTGAGCTTCAGTTAATCTGGTTCCTGTATCTGTATCTAATATAATAAATGCAAATGGATTCATATCTACAGAAAAGGAGTCTTCAATAGTCTTTTCAGCATTTTCAATAAACAATTTTTCATATCTCTGTTTACCAGCCTCATCATGATCAGTAGATGCAATAAACTGTTTAACTGTTAACATGAGTTTTTCTTTTGTGTTATATCCAAATGGGAAGTTGTAAATCATTCTCCAACTGGTTTCATTAGCTTTATCCAGGTTAAGAATTTTTTCTCCGTTCACAATAGAGTACTCAATACCTTCACGACCCCATGTAGACAATTCCTTATTTTTATCTGAATATAATGCTTCAATAAACCTTACTGCACCTTCCTTATGCTTACTAGTCGAGCTTATTGAAATTGTATGTCCGTTAAATGTGGGAGGACCACCATATACACTAATTTTCTCAATGCGGTCGTCATTAATTTTAGGATATTGGCCTGGTATAAATATTACTTTGGGAATATTATTTTTAGGATAACGATCTATCCAATCAACCATACCACCAATATTCTGTTGATTAACTAAAACTTTTCTATTAAGCCTTTTATCCTGGAAGTCCTGAACTTTATCAGTTGGAAACTCTTTGTCCATTAATCCTTCATCAATCATCATTCTATAGGTTTTAAGAGCTTCTTTATACATAGGATTTTCAAAGGTATGTATTGCTTTACCTTTATAATATTGCCAGCCAAAACCATTAGCTTCACAGCCGTAAGATTTAAATACAAATGATGTCCAGTGAAGTTCTTCTCTACTAATATAAGGTAATGAATCAGGATATTTAGCTTTGAGCTTTCTCATTGCTCCTATCCAGCCTTCCATTGTATCTGGCATTGAAGTATATCCAAGTTCCTCAAGAAGATCATAACGAACAGCAAAACTGCTAGCATCTCCGTCAACAAGCATAGCACGGAGAGCATATATTTTGCCGTCATCAGCCTTTAAAAGTTCAAACTGTGCTGGTGTATACAATTTAGAAAGAGTCGGTGATTCTTTAATAATGTCAGTAAGCTCAACAAAAGCACCCGTCTTACCAAGCGCATATACATCGGCAGGTCCTACAGTTGTGTGTATTACATCACATATATCACCTGAAGCCATCATCAAATTGAATTTTGTCTTTACATCAGTATCAGGTGGAACAATCGCTTCAACAATCTCAACATTTGCCATTTCTTCAAGTTCATCAACTATAAAGTTGTCAGTAAAATCAAAACTGTCAGGGTAAGTAATAGATGCTGTAATCTGAAATATTCTTAGTTTATCTTTAGGTTGATTACTTGTATCAGCATCTGCTCCAGTAGATACTGCGTCTTTTGAATTGTCTTTCGGTGTGTTGCCTGAACTACATGCATTAAGAACTAAAAGGAAAACTAGCATTAAAGTAATTAATAAAATAACCTTTCGTTTCATATAAAATCCTCCTAATAATAATTTTTTTAGAAAAACTGATAATATGAAAATTAATAGCGGTTTTTCTAATCCTTCGAATAGATTAATACGATTTGTTATTTAAAACAATGTTAATTTTTGAATATGCTAAAATCGTTATTGCAGAAAGTGTTATTAATTTTACGCTATGATGCGCTGAAACAAGGCTTTTAAAAAATATGATGATTTTTCTAATATGATGATTATAGTAAATGATAGATTTTCTATTATTATAAACTTTTAATTATGATATAATTACTTACAAGAATTCAAAGTAGAAAATTTATTATTTCTACATAAATATTAAAGTCACAACTAATAATAATATAGTTATTAAGAGGTGTTATAATGTTACTAAGAAGAGTATGTTTGAAAAAGCCGAATTTACCTTCATTTCTGCAATCATTGATTTTTTGGTTTATTACTATTATTATTATATGTACAATGATAATGGGTATTCTATCATATAATGTTCTTAGCAAATTTATATTTCAACGCACACTTTCAACAAACAATAAAATGCTTTATCAGTATAAAAATACTACAGATTCTCTTATTTTAGAAACTATCAATGATATTTCTATGAAAATAAAGCTAGATATAAATAGAAACTATTTCTTAGTTCAATATATTAATTCTCCTGTTGAAAATAACATGGGTGAAATTTCCACTATAGGTGAATACTTAACTAACATGAGTATTCAAAATCGATTAATATATTCCCTGGGTATATATTATCCAAAATGCGATCTTTTAGTTTCAACAGAGTATGTTAGGCATACTCTGTTCACACCTTTAGAAAAACAAAACGACCTTATGCACTTTAAAAACATTGTTCTACATTCAGCAAATTCACAAAATGAAAACACTGCGCTTATTTTTGATTATGGGAAAAATTATTTTTATAAACTACCTGAATATATGGGAAAAAAGGTACCCTACACAGTTATTCATTCTGTAAGACCAATTTATGACAGTGATAATACTTTAATTGCGGCCATAGTATTATCAGTCAGCGGTGATGTTTTTCAAAGTGTATCCTCTAAATATGCCCCCGAGGATTTAGGTAGCATTTTTATAATTAACAATGATGGACTTATAATATCTCACACTAATAATGAATTCATCGGAAGAAATGTATCAGAGCTTGATAATGGAGGGAAGTTATTAGAAATAAATAACGATTCCGGATATTTTATTTCTAATGTGGATGGTATACCTGCTGTAATATCATATCAGCAATCTAAATATAGTAATTGGAGGTATATCTCGGTTGCACCTATGGAGGCAATTTCATCTGTAGCAAATTATATTCTAAAAATCGTATGCTTAATTGCTTTATTGTCAATATCTATAGGTCTGTTAATATCGATAGGTGCTGCCAGAAAACTTGCAAAACCATTAAAATTAATTGCCAACTATTGCCTTAAGAGCCCATATTCTACTAAAGAGATTAAAGATAAAAATGAGTATTCTTTAATTAGCAATACTATTAATAATCTGGAAAATATCATGGAGAAAAAAGAAAAAGAATTTAAACAAGTGTTGCCTATGTTGAGGATGAACTTCCTTAGTTCATTACTTTCAGATAATCCTCCAGATATTTCAGAAATAAACGCTCGCATGAAAATGTTAAATATAAGCTTTCCTCATAAATATTTTTGCGCCGCAGCCTTAAAACTTGAGAGATTAAAGGATTTAGATAAAGTTGTTGTGTATGAATATGAAAAGTTAAACATAGGCTCTCAACTTGAAAAAATATTTACATCTCCATCTTCAAAATGCTTTTTTTGTGAAAAAGATAATATAATAGTGGTCCTATTCAATTTTGATTTTGATGAAGATACACTATATAAGCATGGAGAAGGATTCCTTGAGCAGATACAAAAACAAACACTTGAACCGATACATGAGACTATATCAATTAGTAAATGCCTATCTTTCGGTAAAATAGATACTAATTTACTTAACATGGGTGCTTCTCTTAAATTTGCTTTGACTAGTTTGGACTATTGCTTTGTTTTCCCAGAGAAAAATGTTTTTACTCTTAAAGATATTATAAGTAGACAAGAGAATCGTTCTATTTCTACTAAGTTACTTTTAAACAACTTTTCAAATTCTATAAAATGCTTGGATTATAAAAAATGTATTTCCGATCTAGAGAAACTTATAAATGTCCTTAGAGATGGAAACTACAGTTACCAGCAAATATATACTACTCTGATTGCTTGTGTTTCAATGGTTGAAGATTTTATTTGCCTGCAAGTAGGCCAAGATATGGGTCTTGATAAAGATTTCATAAAAATTGCAAATATATTCGAATATAAAGCATGGCTAAAAGGAATATTATTAGATGCGTTTACTACTATGCAAGATGCTAGTTCAAAAAGTAATGCCCTCATAAAAAAAGCACAAGAATTAATTGAGAAAAATATCCAAAACCCTCAACTCTCATTAGAATACATTGCAGATGAACTTGGTATCAGTCAAAAAACCCTAAGTAGAGTTTTTAAAAACGAAACAGGTATTAAGTTTATTGACTATCTTACCAATCTGAAACTCAATTACTGCCGTAACTTATTAATAAGTACCAATTTAAAGGTAGAGGAAATCTCTGAGCTTATGGGGTATTCTACCTCTCAATATTTTATTAGCAGGTTTAAAATAATGTTTGGATATACTCCTTATAAATATAGGCAAAAATATGCACCTGATGACCTGGCAATTAATGAAAGTTGATACTGATTGAATTTGTTGAGATAGAGGATGGAGCAGATCTCGTATCCCTTCATGTATAAGAGAGATCTGAAATCTGCCCATCTGTCCATTATCTATATCGTTTTATCTATATCTTTTTAACTTAAAGCTTTAGTAAATCTTTCAAATTCTTATACATTATCTTTTCTTTCTCTTCATTGCTTAATTTTGAATAATGAAGTTTTGCAAATTGTGTTTCTATATACTGCATAGGCATTACTGAACCAAATACTACATTGTCCGCACCTACAGCTATAACAAATTTTTCGAAGTTAGAGTTCAACAGACCAATTCTGGAAAAGTCATAATAAATTTTCCCTTGCCTACCTTGGGTGAGAGACATTAATTGGCTTGCAATTGCAGTTGAAGGACCATTAGTTATAATAAAATCTGTCTTAGGACATAGCGGTAATACTTGTGCTACATTATCACCAGTTAAATCCTCTTTAGTATCTAACCAATGCCTTTGCCTCATATTTTCTATGGCACAAGGAAGATGAACCGGAATATTTTTTTCTGCAGCCATGTTAAGGAGCTCTACTGATGTGCTGCTTGTCAACTTGTATTGATGATAAGCAGGATATAATTCCAACCCTTTCATGCCAAGGTCATCTATACAATTTGAAAAATCCTTTTCCCATCCGGGGTAAGCAGGGTTAATTATTGCAAAGGGAATTAATCGTTCTCCAAATTGCTGGCAGGAATTAATCTGCTGTGCTAATTCTTCATTACCGTCCTGAACATTTCTATAAAAAATAGCATTTATATTAGAAACACAAGCTTTATCAACTCCAGCTTTATCCATCAAATTAACAAGTCCCTCAGGAGTATTGTTTGTAATTTGTCTGAAAGGCCAATGCCCTATATATGTGTTAATATCTATAATCATTACTGCATCCCCCTTTCAAGGTACTTTGCAAATCTTGGATTGTTAAGTATCTTTATTTTATCGTTATCCGGTATATTTGCACCTAATATTTTGCCAATTCCAGCAGCGAAAGATCCATCTGTAGCAAAAAGCATCCTATCAGCACCCATCATTTTGTAAGTTGTCTCAATAATGCCTGCATCATGTACACTGCCGCTAATATCTGTAAAAATATTTGGATAATCAGACATAGCTTTTAAAGACCAATGCCAATCTCCGCCACCACCGATATGCCCATGTAAAATTACTGCTTCAGGATAACTTTCAGCTACTTTTGCGAAATGTTCTCCATTTGATAAGAATGGTTGGGATTCTGGCCCTACAGTGAGTTTTCCTGCATGATAAAGCATTGGTATATCAAGATCTATACACTTTTCTATTATAGGTCTTACAATGGGATCGGATGCGAAGTAATGATTATATAGTTTAACACCTACCATGCCAAGTTCATTTATACATCTATCAATTTCATCTAATGTCTCTCTTGTGTATCCTGGATTTATGAATGCCATACCCTTTATCACTTTAGGGTGTCTTTTCATTGCTTTTGCAACTGTATCATTACACAATCTTATATCTTCTGGTCTAGGCATACCTCCTGATATCGGTAATGAACAAACGAGATAATCCATATATACTTCACTTGCAGCTTGTACTAACTGGTCACAGCCTTCTTCATTTAACTCTTTCGTTCCTGGCTTAAACCAAACATGCTCATGCCAATTAACTACTTTATTATTCTTCATAAGGTTTGTTTTATCTTCGAAGTACTTCAATTACATATCACCCCTAAAAACTATTTAGAACAGAATATGCACTAAGCAAAATGTGTTCCATATAAAGTATGTTCTTTTTAAATTGCTTTAACAAAAATAATTATACTACTCTGCATGTTTTTATTCAATAGATATTTGGTTAACTGTTTAAAAGTATAAAATATGTACTTTTCATTAATTGACAGCTTAGTATCAAAGTGTTAAACTTAATAATACTTATATTTATTTAATTGCAAAAACTTATTTAGTATTGAGTTGTTGAATTTTGCTGTATAGAAAAGAAGGACGTGGTTTTTATAAAAAAGAAAATTTGTATTATTGGTCTAGGATATATAGGCCTGCCTACTGCAGCCATGTTTGCTACGCACGGGCATCACATAGTAGGTGTTGATATTAATAAAAAGGTTGTAGACGCTCTGAATAATGGTAAGATAACAATTTATGAGCCTTATCTGGATATTTTGGTACAGGCAGCCGTAACGTCAGAAAACCTGATGGGCAAATCAGTTCCGGAAGAAGCAGATGCATTCATTATTTCCGTACCCACTCCAATTACACCAGAAAAGACTGCTGATATGTCTTATGTAAAAATGGCGGCAGAATCAATTGTCCCATATCTTCGGGAAGGCAATCTTGTTATTCTCGAATCCACTTCACCTCCAGGTACAGTAAATAATTTACTTCTACCGATACTTGAGAAATCAGGTTTGAAAATAGGCGAAGACTTACTTGTAGCTCATTCACCTGAAAGGGTATTGCCTGGTAAGATTCTTATAGAGCTTGTTGAAAACCCCAGAATTATTGGCGGCATTAATGGAAAATCTGCCGAAGCAGTAAGGGATCTTTATCGTACCTTTGTAAAAGGAGAAATTTACTTAACTGATGCCACTACAGCTGAAATGTGCAAACTTATGGAAAACACCTATAGAGATGTAAATATTGCATTGGCTAATGAACTTGCTATGCTTTGTGAAAATATAGGAATCAATGCTTGGGATGTCATCCAATTTTCAAATAAACATCCAAGAGTAAATCTTCATCAACCTGGTCCTGGTGTTGGTGGACATTGCTTGGCAGTTGACCCTTGGTTTATCATTGAAAATAATCCCGATACAGCCCAAATGATAAAACTTGGCAGGCAAATAAATGACAATATGCCATTACATGTATTCCAGAGAGCAAAAGATATACTATCTAATTTACCACAGGGTAATGAAATGAATGCCAATGAAGTGAAGAAAGTTACAATACTTGGTATATCATATAAACCAAATATTGATGATACTAGGGAAAGCCCTATTGTTGAGCTTATAAATCTTTTTGAAGAGGATAATGGTTATCAAATAAGTGTATATGACCCTCACGTGACTAGTTATAAACATATGGCTCATGACATACCCATGAGTAATGACATATATGCTGTAGCTGAAGGAAGCCATTTGATTGTATTAGGAGTTAATCATGAACTCTTTAGCAAGATAGATTTTGAATTACTTTATAAAAAAATGGCTTCACCAAATATTTTAGACACTAGGAACTTTTGGGATAGGAAAGTTCTTAGTAAAATAGGTTTTAAGTACTACTTGCTAGGTGATGGTAACAAACAACAATGTGGCAAGGGGACGTTTTGATTGCCACGTCAATTATCATCTAAACAATGTGGCAATCAAAACGTCTCCTTGCCACAACCATTAATTTATGTTTAATTGGAGATTTCCATGAAAAAAGTACTTATGATAGCACACTCCTTTCCTCCTGCTGGAGGACCAGGAGTTCAAAGAACTTCAAAATTTGTTAAATACTTGCGCTCTTACGGTTGGGAACCTGTCATTCTAACAAGAGACATGGTCAACATGCCTTTGAAAGATGAATCCTTAGTAAAGGACATCCCTAAAGATATTAGTGTTATTCGATCAAGAGCATGGGATTTAAATTCTACGACCGGTATTGCAGGACTTATTGGCAAATTTATAAGCCGTAAAATTATGATACCCGACAGCGAAAGGCTTTGGGAGTTATTTTCTCGTAAGACTGCTGAAGATGTAATTAAATCTCATAATATCAGGTTAATATATACAACGTCTTTGCCTTACAGCTCGCATATTATGGCAATGCATCTTAAGAAGAAATATCCTGATATTCCCTGGGTTGCAGATTTTAGAGATGAATGGACTAATAATCCTTATATACTTGATAACCCACATAATCCACTTAGAATGAATATAGAACGCAGAATGGAGCATAAAGTTTTACAACTTGCAGATTATTTAATAACAAATACTCCAATAATGCTTAAAAACTTTATTAAAAACAATCCCAATATGAAGCTTGAGGATAAGTTTTTTGTAATTCCAAATGGTTATGATCATGAAGATTTTAAGCACTTAGTTCATGAACAGGGCAATTCAAGCTCTGATTCTAAGATGATGTCAAACACAACGTCCCCTTGCCATACTACCCACAGTAATAAATTTACAATAACGTATACTGGATCATTTTATGGTAGAAGGAAGCCCGACATATTCTTCCAAGCCTTAGGACAGTTAGTCAATGAAGGCAAGGTAGATAAGGACAAAATATATATTAAACTGATTGGCAATTTCAAACAAGAACAAGTGAAGCAACTTACAGACTTACATAACCTAAATGGAGTAGTTGAGGTATTCTCATATATGGCTCATGATGAGTGTATACAAAATATGACCTCATCCGATTGTCTCCTGCTTATTGAAGGCGCAGGTCCTGGAGCTGAGGCTTTTTATACAGGCAAAGTTTTCGAGTATATGATTTCAGGACGACCAATACTTGCGGTTATTCCAGCGAAAGGTGCAGCTGCACAATTGATAAGGGAAACAGCTACAGGTTCAATTTCTGATTGCACAGATTTGAATGGTACAAAAAACAACATTGAATTTCTATATAATTCATGGCTTGAAGGAAAAAATATCTATTTCCCCAACAAAGATGAAATCAGAAAGTATGAAAGAAACACCCTTACCGCTGAATTGGCAAAGGTGTTTGATCGTGGTTCTTAATTCTCTTCTCTTACCCTGTTTGCCGCTAATAGCAAGCCCACTACCACCCAAAAAATAATCATAACTCTTGGATAATACCATATATATTCAGCTACACCTACTGTTAGTATACCTACTAAGGATGATACCCCTGCAATAATACTGAATTTTATGTATTTATCTTTTTCATCTACTATACTTTTGATGCTTTTTTTAACTGTACTGACTAAAAATCCAATAAAGGATAGAACCCCCACTAAGCCTACCTCTATCCAGACTTGAATGAAGAGATTATGAGTGTGTGGAGGTATAACCTTTGTGTGCAAAGGATAGTTTTGAACAACTTTCATGAAAGCATCACTACCCAACCCTACCCCTGTAAACCAATAATTTTCAAACATTGGCCCGATTGTTTTATATATTAAAAACCTATAACTTACCGAACTATCTCTTGAGTCAAATATCGTTAGAATTCTGTTATATACTGTTTGAGGTAAAATAGGTATTGCTGCAATACCAGCTAAAAGAAATAATGGTACAAGCCTCCAGTTTGTAAGTAGAACAAACATCAGTATGGCAACTGCAAAACCTATCCAGGATGACCTTGAATAAGTGAGTCCAAGAGCAATTAACGGAGATATTGCCATTCCAAGTATAATGAATCTCTTTATAAAGGATTTCGAACCCAAAAATACAGCCACATAAAAAGGAATAAGCATCATAAGTATTTCTGCCAAGTTGTTGGGATTTTCCATTGTTGAGTAAACTCTACCAGGCATCCCTGCATTCAGACTTAAATCAGTCTGTGCTGCATTAACAGGTACCCCTCTAATCCTCTGGAATATTGCATATAGTCCAATTATGGCTACTCCCATTAGAATACTCTCAATAACAGTTGCAAGTTGATCTTTATTTTTTATAGAATTTACCAAGATAAAAACAAACAACAAACAAGTTAAATAAAAAATTAAAAATCTAAATCCAAGCGCTGGATAAATAGAAAAAACTTGAGCTAACACAATTGATAGAATGAATATCGCCAAATAAAAGTTGATGTGCTTAAAATTAAAAAATGTATCTTTGTTAATTACAGTCTTAATGAATAATAACAACAACAACCCAAAAGCCATCATTGTAGCGAATATATTATACCAAAAGCTATGAGGTATAATGAATATTACAAATAAAGCTAAAGAAGCCAAAACATGCATATTATCTGTTGCTAGAACTATTAGCTTAAAAATTTTACTGCTCTGAAAGATATGCTGTTTTTTTTCATATTCTACTCTCATTAATCTAGTTGGTGAATGCAGCATTTGAGAAAAAAACTTATAGGTTTTACTCTTATCCCATAATTTTACCAAGGTGCCTTCTCTCTTTAGTATTGTAATTACATAACTTGTTCCAAAGCATTTTCTGAACCAATCTGCAATCCTATTAAGCACCTTGTATGTAGAGCTGTTATATAAAACCTTAAGCAAATAGCTGGCAATCACATTTATAAATCTAATAACAAAACTGTCTGATCCCAATGTGAATTTCTCCTTTACAATTTACTCAGCCTCTACAATTATTCAACCTTTTTTATTTCGCTTACACGAGTCCATATAACCCCATTACCCGCTCTAAGTTCAAGTGATCTTCCTATATAATAATCGGAGTTATTAAAAATAACACCAGTGTCAGTATATATCCCTTTGCCTTTAACCGTTAGTTTCATAGAGACATATCCTGGTCTTGAGGTTTGCATTAACTCGCCTTTATCATTTGCAGCAAAGACAACTGAATTATCTATTTCAATAGATTCCACTTCTCCGAATACTGTATTTTTCACAGAATCCTTAACCTTATCTCCAACTTTCATTGAGTCTGCAACATACTGAGGTAAATCTTCATTATAAAATACAATTTGCATGTCCTCAGTCTTCTTAAATAAACTTGAAGATGATTTAATATATTTGTAAGCAACGCCTAGCACACCTAAGACAATTACTGCAACTACAATAAAATCTACAATGTTTACTTTACCAAATAATCTTCCCTTTTCATCAATTAACATAAAACTTCTTCCCTTCATATAAGTTTAATTTTAAATGTAACTTTAGTGCTATAAAATTCAGTGTATTAAGGTTGTATGAACCACTATTTTTCTACACTCTTTACATATAGATTATACGTTTTTTCTACAACTTTATCAAGATTAAAGATATCGTCTACAGCTTTAAATGCATTTAATTTAAACTGTGCAAACTTCTTATCATCTTCCATTAATTTAAATATTCCTTTGGCCATAGATTCAGGATTATTATATTCAACTAAAAGCCCGCAGTTTGTCCTGGAGTTAATAATATCTGAATTGCCACCCATATCTGTTGCTATAACCGGAAGCCCTGAAGCAAGAGCTTCAATTATGAGAAAACTTAGGGCCTCATGTTCAGATGAATTTATGTATAAATCACTCCCCATAAAAATATTTTTCATATCACTTCGAAAGCCAGTAAATATTATATCTTTTTGGAGACCTAACTCAGCAGTCTGCTTTTTAACATCATCAAGTAACGGTCCGTCTCCTGCTAAAACGCATTTAAATTTTATATTTGTCATTTTCTTTAGGAGATCTATAGAATTTACAAGGTATTTATGCCCTTTATCATGGGCAAATCTTGAAGCACAAAGCAATACAATTTCATCTTCCCCAATTGAAAATTCTTTTCTCAAGGTTGACTCTAAAGGTTCCTTCCAATATGAAGTATCCACCCCATTGAATATAACACTAATTCTAGAAGCTTTGTTTCCATTAGAAATCAACACCTCTTTCCCCTTATTACACACGGCTATAATGTTAGAATCAAAAGGAGTTAAAATCCTATTAAATATTTTTTGAAGACCATCATTACGCATAACAAAATGATTGGTATACATTACCTTAACCTGAGGGTTAAATAACTTAGAAAGAATTGCTATGTAATTTTCCCTCAAAAATTGAGTATGAATCAAATCTATATCCAATTTTTTGCAAAGGGAACTTAAATTAAATGCTGCCTTAATATCTAAGGGGCTGCTCATATTTATTTGAAAAGTTTCTATTCCATTATTCTTCAACCTTTCTACAAGCAAACCATTTTCATTATATGCAAAGTAAGCTTTTATCTTTTTGTTATTAAGTTTTTCAATGAGAGTGTAAACATACCTCTCAGTGCCTGCCTTACCGGCATGGTTTAATAAGTATAATACCTTTTGCATATTCCACCTCCACTAATTTTGTACCTGTTATCGCCCAAATTATGTCTAATTCTGTCGAACCCAGTGAAGTACCTGATACCTACTCTAACCTTTACTTTCGTCTCTGAACTTAATTATCTTAGCAGGGTTTCCGCCTACTATTGCATAATCAGGTACATCCTTAGTTACAACTGCTCCCGCTCCAATTATTACACCTTTACCTATGGTCTTTCCAGGAAGAATAATAGCTCGTGCTCCTATCCAAACATCATCACCTATTGTTACAGGAATTTTAGGGGCTGTTTGAAGTCGCATTGGGATATCAAGCCTTATGGTTTCATGATTTTGTGTAAAAATCATAACATCAGGTCCCATCATTACATCATTCCCAATTTTGAGGGGCCCATATACTCTACAATTAAAACCCAAACCTGAGTTATTACCAATTTCTATATCTTTACCCGAACCAAAATATGCTCCATGTTCGATATTAATATTCTTTCCTGCATGCTTAAATATTTTATGGCATAAAAAGCCTCTTATACTTTTTGCACCTAAACTATATGGCATGTCCGAGGCTGGCAAATGCCTTGCTATTAAATAATATAAAGCAGTAAATATGTAGCGCATAATGCTCCTCATTACTAATTATTCCAAATTAATAAATATTTCGTAGTTATTATATCACAGATTCAAAAAATAATAATTACATAATCATTACAAAAAACTTGTATGGTCCTTCTATACCAATGCAAGTATCTATCTTCAATAATAATTGCTTCTGAAACACGCAGTTTCAAATATTTTTGTAGAAGGTAACGCGATTTCTTTTGCAGAATTCTTCAAGCTCCATCTTGTACTCTTTAAAAAATTTCTTTTCTTTCATCTTTGTGTATTCAACAGGTTCTCCCCTTCCACTGACAGTTATACATATCTTTTCAGATGGTACAAAACGAAACCATTGGAATTCCTTGCATTTTTCAAAACGTACGTTTACTATTCTATCATATGTAACGTTCATCGACTGAACCTTGTTTTTCCCTACGACATAGAGAACAATCTCTGATTTATCACAATAAATTCTTTTAACTGCCATGAAATATCTCCTCATCTCATATATTATTCTAATTTAACTTTAAAAACTCAGATTCTGGTTTAAAAGTGGATAAAGCGTTTTCAAAAAACACACTATTCAAACTTCCAGGTTGTTAAGGCACTAAATCAACTTTTTTGAAAACCCAACTGGCTAGTTTGTTTTTTGTTATGCCTAAAACTTTGAAACATATTGCAAGTTTCAATGGATTGATGCTAAATAAGTTTTTATGCCAAAATCATGTTTACATATTTAAGTATATACTATTATTCTCAAAAAGTTAACAAAAAAACAAACTTATTTGATCGAAGCCATGTAGTGCAAGCGTTACATGGCACTTTTTTGAGAATATATTGCACCTTAATTTATCGCAGTGCACGCTTATTTGTTTACAGCTATACGCTGTGATATGTTTAAAGTATTTTATAGTCAACAAATAAAGAGCACTTCGGACGTATTTTTTATTAACTAATTTGTTTGACATTATAGCTAACAGTTCATATAATATAGCTATAATGTATAGCTATATTATATAAAGGATGTGATTACATGAAAGTACCATCGACAGAGGCTCAGAATAATTTTGGTAAATACCTGAATATGGCATCAGAAGGTGAAGAAGTTATTGTCACCAGAAATGGTAGGGACGTAATCAAAATGATCTCCATCAGTGGTGAAAATTATGTTGAAGAACGGGCTGCTATGTATTCCTCCAGTGAAGGTAAACGGATGACTTATGAAGAATTTATTGAATTAACAAGTAACTCTGATTTACGTTATGAGTTGATTGATGGAGAACTTATTCAGCTTTTTTCTCCCAATTACGCCCATCAGGTAGCTGTCGCAGAAATACAGGGCACTTTCTATAATTGGTTCAAAGGAAAACCCTGCAGACCACTTACCTCCCCATTTGACGTTACACTTTTTAAAAGTGAAGAGAACATAAATGTGGTACAACCGGACATTATTGTTATATGTGATACTGAAAGTATTGATTCAAATGGCAGGTATAAAGGAATTCCCACCCTGGTAGTAGAGGTTTTGTCAAACTCAACAAGAAGATATGACATGCTTAAAAAGCTTGACCTTTACATGTTATGCGGAATTAAGGAATACTGGATTGTTAATCCAGTAAAAAAGGAAATCTATGCATATACCTTTGATAATCAGGATATTAAAAATTATACAGTATATAAGACTGCTGATGCTATAAAGTCTGAGGCTTTTGAAGGTCTGGAAATAGAGTTGAAGGAAATATTTGAAGCTTAAAAATTTGATAAGATTAAGGGCAGTTCTCAAATTCTCACAAAGGAGGAGAACTGCCCCATACCTTCCACATTTGTTACTTGCTTTTAACCATCATTGCTGCTCTTCCAATTATTATATCTTCCACCTCATGTACAAATGAACCTGCAAGTCTTGCAGAGATAAATGATGCACTTTCATATCCACCTTCTACCAAAACTTTTTTTGTAGGTATATAACAAATACTGCTATTTGAATATCCAAGTGTGACTCTTCGATACCTTTTTGAAGCTTATCTTTTCAAAACCCACCAGGCGATATCAATTCACTAAACAGACTTCCAACATCCACGGATAAGCAATTGTATACAAACGACTCAGCTATCGTTCCTTTTTCAAAACCTTTGAACCTGTCGATTCCATAATTATCAAAATTGTATATCAGAATGCTTTCCTGCTTTGTTTCAATGATCCAGTATTCCTTTACACCGGACAACATATAGGTATTTAGCTTGTCAATCATATCCTTGCTTCGTGTGCTATACGACAAAATTTCAATAACCAGTGTTGGAGTGCCCATATACTGTCCTTTTTCTGTAACATTGCCTTCTATGTCACATGCAACCAAAACATCCGGCTGCATCACATCAGGTTCTTTTATGTCTTTCTTTTTAAAACGCACATCAAAGGGAGCCAAGAACACTCTGCATTTTTTGTCTTTGAAGAAATCGGTAAAAATTAGATGTAATTTCCCCAGTATCTCCTGATGACCGATATTTGGAGAAGCCAATAAATGAATTTCACTATTAATCAATTCCATACGCAGCGTGCTTTTTTCATTAATCTCCATAAATTCATCATAAGTTACCTTTTTCCCTCCATATTGGTAATCCATCGCATTTTCCCTTACTGTAAAATACTGCTCAATATCTGTTACATAAGGTGTCAGTCTAGCAGTTTTAACGCCATTTTTTGTAATTACCACATCATTTTGTTGTTCTACATAATCCATATATTTTCCGAAACTCTTCTTCAACTCAGTAGCTGTTACCACAACCCCTTCTTTATAATTGATTGATTTCACAAGACCACCTCCGATATTATTTTATCATTATGTGCGATGAAATGCAACAATAATGTGCGATAAGTTAAATATATCGTGCGACCTTCAATTTTAAAACTCTGCGTAGCTAAAGTCAGCAGGTTCTTAGACATATAATCCATCGCATCTATGATTCCACTTCAAAAGCCCAGATTCTGCTACATCATGAAAGTTGAATTTGTTCCTAAATGGTTCTGCATTGGACCTTGCCTAAGATGCATATGCATGTCAATCTTCTTCATTTTTGGCACTTTAAACACAATAACCGCCCTGGCCTTAGCTCCATATAATTCCATACTCTATCGCTTAACTCTATTTGCTTGCAATTTCCAGACATTCTTATACCTCCATATTTAACTAGTATTCATGTCTAATTTCTGATGCTCACATAAGTTTAAGGGGACAGTTCTCATTTTTAATTTTTTTATAGAACTGTCCCCTCTAATAAACACAATTATAACTCATACTTTTTATTTTGATATTGCTATTACTTGTTGTTTTTATTTACTATTCTTACCCATCATCACTGTCCGTCCAATTATGATATCTTCTATCTCATGCACAAATGGCCCTGCAAGTCTCACTAAAAAAAATGATTCACTTTCATATCCTCCTTCTATCAATGCTTTTTTTGAAGGTATATAACACACACCTTATTCTGCAGTATAAGGTGTATAATATCAGTGAGATTTTTGCTAAATAATGGATAGAATATTAACTCTAATCTCAATGAAGTCAGGATACCCCTTACCAGCCAATTTGCATAATTATATCCTAGTGCATTCTAGGCTTTCTTTCATTCATTAATTAATAATTGAAGAACCTGTATATAACTGACATAGCTTCAGCTCTCGTTGAATACCCGTTAGGATCCATTATATTTCCGGGCTTTCCATTCATTATCTCTGTTTTTACAATAGTAGTGACAGCATCCATAGCCCAATCAGCAATTTGTTCACTGTCATTATAACCAAGTAACAAGTCTACATCCTTTGGTGGAGCTTCTCCTAATGCCCTATAAGCCATGACAGCCATTTCCTGTCTGGTTATATTATCATCCGGAGCAAAGATGTTATTTGGTTTTCCTGTAATAATCCCTGCGTTTACAGCAGAAGAAACATACGTGTAATACCACTGTGATTCAGAAACATCGTTGAATGTGCATTTTGCTTCATCATCAACTATGCCCTTCGCTACAGTAATCATCTTTGCAAACTCAGCTCTGGTAACCATTCCATATGGATCATAGCTTCCATCAGGCTTCCCATTAATTACACCTTTAGAAGCCATGGATTCTATATACTTTCTTGCCCAGAAAGTTTCCTTAATGTCGGTAAATGGTATGATAATACTTTTAATAATGAATTTACTGAAATGATCTGTGGTAAATATAACTTCACCAGTTTCCGCATCATATCTACCTACCATATTTTTGATTGTTCCATCATCCGCTAGATGCAGTATTGTTATGTTGTCTTTATCTTCCCCTTCTTTAAATATGTATTTAAGCCGTATAGTTATTTTATTACTAAACTTGGAAATTTGTTGACCATCCGCTACTATATTGAAATCATATAATACCCCTTGTCCTTCCAAAAGTTGCCGTTGATTTTCAGAAAACTTGCTCTTCTCTTCATTGCTAAGCTCTATTCTATTAGCCTCTATTAAGCAAGTTGATCCCAACTTGCTTTCTTTTAAAAAATCAGGAGGTATCTCAAAACTAGCTATACTTGATTTGATTTCAATTTCATCAATATCTTTTTCTTCAGCTGCACTAAAGATACTTACAGGTATTTCCGCTTTAACAGATGTTACCTCATTATCGGTATCTACACTAAGTGTTAATTTTTTTTCTATTTTCTTTTCGATACTATTATCTTTGAACTTTTTATTCAATTCTTCAATTAAGTTAACAATTTCACCCATGATATTAATCATCGAATCGACCATTCCTTCATTAATCTTTATGGTCGCTTTCGAATCCACAATATCCACTTTCACTCTTTGTATTAATTCTTTAGTTACAATACTTTCTAGAGTTTTGATGAGGTTTCTCTCCATGTCCCTCTTTCCCTTGCTAATTATTCCTGAAGTATCTGTTAATTCTCTTATTTTTGCAATAATTTCATTTATTTTTATCTTATTATTCATATCTTCTTCATTTGCATTTATACTGCTATCATCAAGACTTGTTTTCTCAGGCTCTTTAATAATCGTATTTTCATTTTCTTGCCTTGGTTCATCGCTAGCATCGTCTTCTGGATCATTGTCCATATGGTTGTTTTTTTGCTTAACTTTAAATTCAGCAACCACCACTTTATCCCCTCTTCCTGCTATTACTGTATAAGAGCCATACGGCAGATCAGATGCCAGTGTGAATGTATAGCTATATGTACTACCAATACTCTGCACAGTTTCAATATTATACTGGTCACCATTTGGGTACAATACTTTTATACTTACTTCATTGAACGTTGTATTTCCACTTATAGTGACACTGTCTTCCAGATATTTATCTGATATAGAGCTAATATTTATCTCCTCTGCTGCTGCAAATCCTTTGATAGAAACAACTGTAAAAAGGAGACCCAATATTGTTAAAAAGCATAGCAATTTATTCATTGCATATCACCCTCACTTTATTATTAAGCTGTACCAAGGTTAACCCGATACAGCTTAACTTATTAAAACCCTATTATTATTGTATTTCTATCGGAGCTGCCAGATCAACTCCAATATTTTCAACAGAATCATCCAGTTTATCCCATACATACACTTTAACCTTATATTTCTCTCCCGAATACCCATGGAATCGTATCTTGAATCTCATAGCATCTTCAATGTACTGTTCACCTGAGTATAGGCCTAAAACAGTATTATCTTCCATAAGCTTGAATATTACCACAGCATTTCCACCCTGACTGGTGTTCGGAGTTACAGATGCCTGTACTGTAATCCCTGTTTCCTTATTTATAGAAATATCATCTATTACAAAAATGTACTCTTCTTCATTGCTAGGCAGCAAATATTCACTCAAGCTACCACCCGTAATTCCGCCTTCGTTAAAAATACAATTCTGCACATTAATTATCTCTACAGTAGGCAGTTGTTCTCCAAAATCCATATAATCAATTGTTCCATAGTTTGTAAATTCACAATTTTCAAATTCTACATCGTTCATAATAAAAATTGAAGAAGCGGGAAGATCAGTTCTGTCAAACTTTACATTCCTGAAGGTTGTTTTACCTGTTCCCTTATGCCACCATATGGGATTATTGGGCCATTCGTTAGTTAAATCTCCTTCATAAATATATTCTATTATATCGCAATCTTCTATAAGCATATCTCCTAATATGGTAGGAATAATGTAAGCAGATAATATCCCACAGTTTTTTACATCTATTTTGTAATGTGTATCTGGTATTACAGTATTATCCGGATCTAAATAATATGAAATTTCTCCATCGAAATTAAGACTGCCCGGACTGGTATCTCTATTAATTATGATATTTTCCAGATATACTTCAGGATTGCCTGTGAAATACATATTGGTTGCAGCTATCATCCTAAAATATGTAGACCTTAGTTTAGAATCATTCATACCTGTTATATATAAATCTTTTACCCTTATTGTTTCAGGTAGTTTCTGCATTGTATATTCATAATTTGCATCGTGATTTATATTATATATATCTACAATAGGCGTGCTGTTTTCTAATACTAAATCTACATTATCCACTATTAAATTTGGATTATATATTTCAGCACCATGATTGAAGTCTGTCAATTTAGCCGAATAAAAAGTGAAATAAGAATCAGTACCTTTATATGTCACTGTTGAGTTTTTAATATCTACATTACCTTTAATAGTGGGGCAATCCATCCTTCTATATACTAAGGTTGGATAATCAGTTGTTATATTACAATTATCAATTGTAAAACCCTCTCCATCATAAGCAAAGGCAACACCTCCATTTATACTAGTTATAGTAGCATTGCTAACTGTATATTTGTGCCCCCAATGGCTGTCGATGCTTCCTCCATAGCCTTCATAACTTCCACCATTAATAGTAGTGTAGTTATCTCCATTTCCTGTTACGGCATGACGTGTTTCACAAACTTCAGTATTATTTAAAGTTAAATAAAGGGTTCTCCATGCTATGACACCATATCCTAATCCATTAAGCTTAAATCCTCTAACCATAGAATTATTAAGCGTTACATTAACAGCATATGAAACATTTATTCCAGTATTTTGACCTTTTTCCATGCTAAGATTTTCATTATCTAAAATAAGTCTGTTAAATGTTACATCGCTCCTTTCAACTACCACAATGCTCTTCCCATAGTTTGTGATAGTGTCATCAATGCATAGTATATTAAGCCCCTCCACTGTTATTGGACTTTCTACTTGAAATAAAACAATCTGTCGCAAAGGTTCATTATAACTTTCTGCCAGACCTACCATAAGAGATCCATCACTTTTTATCCTGTTAATCTCTTCTTTTACATAAAATTCCCCAGGATTATTATTTCTCCACATAATTCTTTCATTTGAGTCAAATATTACATCACAATTTACATATTGTGCTAGTTCGGGTATATCTGTGGTACCTGCCTCAAGATTTTCACTAATAGTGGTTCCAGGAAGTATTAATGGTCCTTCTTTATGTTCTATTTTAAATAGGGGAGCATTTCCTTTGTTAGAAGTATATATCTTTCCCGCACATGTTACATTAGTCTGAATATATACACCGCTATCTACATAATAATTTCCTTCAGGTATTACTACATCATAATTATTGCTGTTTGCATAGTTGAAAGCATCTTTAAAAGCTTGTGAACTGTCTATGTATACATCAGTAATTATTTCGCTACCACAAACCTTGTCCAGTATTATTTCATTGCCATCAATAACAATAATATTAGCTATTAAGTCTACACCCGGATCTCCATCTTCCGCTCCATTGGCAATTCTTACAACATCACCTACACTTAAATTACTAATGCCATCTGTGGCAACAATTGTGCTAGTACCATTAAGCTGGCATACTACGGGCTCCACGAAACTTTTTGCACCATGATCAGTTACATATACTATATTATTAGCGTACACAAATCCAATATTTGTTTCTGTAACTAATATTGCAGAAATAAGAACAGTGATTACAGTTTGAAAAATTCTTTTTCGTTTCATAAGACAATACCTCCACTCAATTTAATACATACTGCAATATGCACACACTTTTTTTAATACATGCCACATTAATTCCTACTTCTTACACTTTTATGTGTTCTTGATGCAAATCCACTTTGAAAGGCAGGGATATGTGGCACTATTTCTTCCTTATAAGTGTTTATCGCTTATTATCCACTGCTTATTGTTCACTGTTTATTGTTCACTGCTTATTACTTTACACTATCCAGAGCAGCTTGATTAATAGATAATAATCTATCTACCTTCATTTTTTTCATTTGATTTATAACCTCATCCCATTTTTCCATTGGTTCCAATCCCATAATAAATTTATGCAAATTCTCATCTACAAGGGTTTCTAAATCTTGAAGTATAATTGCTAATTCTTCCTTTTCATCAGCTTTGTATCTCACATTTGGATGCAACTGCCTGCTAGCATCAAAATCCAGCCAGTTTTCCTGGTACTGTGAGAACAATGTTTCCGTAGTTACTGTTTTTCTAAGCTCAACTAAATCTTTATGCCTATAAGGCCATTTTGCCGTTACATAATCGTATGGTATAGCTGCATGAGAGATATATTCCCATGTTATTCCGCCATATTTATGGAATGCATCATTTTCCTCCAGTCCATCAGGATTTTTTAAAATGAAATCTGTAATATATGGCGCATCGCTAGCATTTATATCCCAAGATACACCTTTTTCCCCAGCACCCACGGTCCAAGCTCCCTCTTGGGAATTTTTATAGTCCAGCCATTTCAAAGTTTCAACCTGATATTTATTTGTAGAAGTAATAAACTCTCCACTACCCAGAGTAACCTTTCCAGCCTGTGTCATAAACCAATGATATTTACCATCCTTTCCTTTCATTCCTGAAATAGGACGGAAAATATTTTCGGCTTCCTGTTCTGAATAACCTGAAGACATAAGAGGAGTTCTACATCCACTACCTCTCCAACCCCAGATTAGCCCTATATTATCAGGAACATTCGCAGAATATATCTTTAAATCATGTGCCAAATAATCTGATGATATTAATTCTTCCTTGTAAAGCTTGTTCAAATATTTCAACCCTTCTTTAAACTCCGGCTCCATGGGACCATATTTAACTACACCATCTATCTGATATACTCCATTTGTTGTTCCAAAAGAGCCTAGTATAGAATTTACAATTTGGAAAGGGACTGGAGCAGAAAATGGAATGGTTTTTCCTTCACCGGCAGGATCTTCCTTTTTAAAAACTGTAAGTACACTATATATATCATCAAGAGTTTTTGGCACTTCTAAATTAAACTTTTCCAACCACTCTTCCCTGATAAAATAACCACATCCTATGGAAGTAGCTAATGTAATATCAATAGATGGCATATAATACATTTTCCCATCTGCACATATAGAGTGATTCTTTACATCTGGAAAATAATTTGCCCATTCATTAAAATAGTATCCATGTTTTTTAATCAAATCGTCTATTGGTATAATAAGATCATCGTTGACTCCATACATAAAGGCATCATCCTGGGCAGTTTCAGACCAGATAATATCTGGCATATCTCCTGAAGCAAATAATAAATTTTTCCTTTCACTATAGCTGTCTCCAGGTGCAGCTGTAATATCTACTTTAACTCCTGTAAGTTCTTCATAAGCTTTCATATTTGGGCTGTCATTCAAGGTTGCAAAAAAGGCTGCATGCCCTGCTGGAAAAGCAGTAAACATAGTTAGTTTAATTCCTTCCTTGCTTATGGGCATAGTATATGGTTGAAGCCCTGAAGTTTCTGTACCGGTTTTTTCTTCAGTCTTTCCGATGGCATCGGTTTTTTTAGTTGATGCTGATCCCTCTGTCCCATTATCTTTACCTACACATCCACCATAAATAGCAATTGTTACAAAAATAAGTGCCAGTAAAGCCGTGATTTTTAATCTTCTTCCTTTCATTTTAATACAACTCCTTTTTTATTTTTTAGATATTTTAGATAATAAATTAATTATTATATAAATGGGTGCTTATTCTTTGAGTGAACCTATCATAACACCCTTTATAAAATACTTTTGCAAAAACGGATATACTACAATAATAGGTCCTGTTGTAAGTACCATAGTCGCATATCTTATTACTTCTTCCATTGAGGCTCTTTTAGTAGATGTAAGTGCTTCTGAAAGCTGTGTCTCAATTTCATTCATTCGACCTACAATAACTATTTCTCTTAAAATCATTTGTAAGGGATATTTATTTCTATCTTTTAAATATATAAGAGCAGGAAACCAAGAATTCCAGTAACCTACAACACTAAATAATATTGATACCGCAAGAATAGCCTTGGAAAGAGGCAATACTATTCTAAAAAGTATAATTAAATCACTTGCTCCATCTAAATATGCTGATTCCAATAAACTTGCAGGTACTTGTTTAAACCCTGTTCTTAGTATGATAATTGACCATGTGCTGACACAGAAAGGTAAGTACATTACAATTCTCTTATCAATCAAACCAAGATTTTTTATATTTAAATATGTGGGTATCATTCCACCACCGAAAAACATAGTAAATATAATCATAAACAAAAACACCTTTTTTCCCAGAAATTTCTGTTTTGCAAATGCATATGCAGCAAGGCTCTCAATAAAAAGTCCCAACAGGGTTCCCGCCACAGCATAATAAATTGTATTTAGATACGATATTTTCAATATAGGGTGTGCTAATGCATATCTATATGCCTGGACATTAAACCCTTTTGGCCAAAGTATAAGGCTTCTGCTCCTTAAAACTTCATCGGAAGAGCTAAACGAAGCGGAAATAACATGCAAAAATGGGCATAATGTAACTATTATTAAAATAATCATTATAAGCTCATTAATTCTATCAAAAACAATATCCAAGAACTTCCTTTTGCTAATCAAAAAATCACATCCTTACCATAGACTATTTTCAGTTAGTGCCCTGCTTGTATAATTTGCTATAACTAAAAGTATAAAATTAACAATTGTATTAAAAAGTCCAACTGCTGCAGAATAACTGTATTGTGCTTGCCTGAATCCGCTTCTGTACACGAATGTTGAAATAACATCTGCTGTTTCATAGGTGGATGGATTATACATCAAAAACACCTTTTCAAATCCTACAGACATCATTCCTCCTACCCTGAATATCAATAAAATAACCACGGTAGGTAGTATTGATGGTATAGTAATATGTACAATCTTCCTGAATCTGCCTGCGCCGTCAATCGTTGCTGCTTCATATAGTTGAGGGTCTATAGCTGATATGGCTGCTAAATATATAATTGAACCCCAGCCTATATCCTGCCATATTCCAGAACCTATATATATTGGCCTAAACCACTTCGACTCTAACATAAAAGATATTGGTCCTGCACCAAACTTAATAATGATACTATTTATAATACCATTCTGAGAAAAGAAGTTTCCTATGAAGCCTACTACAACAACTACAGATATAAAATGCGGAAGGTAACTCACTGTTTGTACAATACGTTTGTATTTATTGCTTCTTAATTCACTTAATAGCAATGCTAGTATTATAGGAGCTGGAAAGGCAAAAATCAGGTCATATATATTTAATAAAATTGTATTTCTTATAAGCCTCCAGCAATAATATGAACTGAAGAATTGCTCAAAATGCTTCAATCCAGCCCATGGGCTCCTCATAATACCAAGCCCCGCTCTGAAATCTTTGAAAGCTATTACAACTCCATACATCGGGAAATAATGGAATATGACATAGTATGCTATCGCAGGAAATAGCATTAAATAAATATATCTATTTTTTAATATATCTCTGATAAGTCTTTTACTATTACTGCTATGTGAATTTCTTGAAATATTTGTTGATATTTGCACAAGCTTTCTCCTTTTATTCAAAATAAAAATGTACTGAAATCCTTATGTCTAAATTTTAAGTTCATTAACCCTTACAGCTATAATCTTTACAGCTATCAGTCTATTGACTCTCCTCATTAATGTCAATGTTTAATATTTGATTATTGTATTAATAAACTGATATGGTCCATATTAAGTTTTTTTACTGATGCTAATCTTTTGATATTATATCCAATTTGCACCATTTTGGCTAATTTATTCTGTTTGATAATACTTGACTTAATAATATTTGATCGGACCAGATTCCGAGAGAACCTTGTCCAGCCCAATGGCATTGTTTATCATGTATATATTCTCTTTCCCATTCGTCTGCCAGACCGGCGCATCATCGGTAAAGTAGAACCAGTTGTTGGAGATATATGCACCGCTACGGGGAATGCCTCGGATTGCAATGCATGTCGGCATCTCAGAGGTTACACCCATGAATGTATTGTGATGGATCCTGATTGTATCTCCCGCAATCGTCCCGGACCCTATCGTATGGCCATGCATATCGAAGTTGTGGGGAGAAGTTGATACCCAGTTTGGACCACAGATATTGTACCTCGCCTCATAGCCATCTCCGGCGACCCCTCTTCCGGTAATTGCGTGGCGGCAGTAGTCGAAGTAGTTTGCCTCAATCAGGGCTACCCCGCCACCGGATAGCGCGATACCATATCCAAGACCTTCCATCTGGTTATGGTGGATATAATTGTGATGTATGTATCCACCGTTCTTCATGTCTGAGCCTCCTGTACCTGTAATACCTATCGCGGCATTGCTCCAACCAAAGATCTCACAGTTATCCACCTCAAGGTTCTGGTAAGATGAATAAATAGCAACATTTGTTGCATCTACAGAACTAGTGGTCTTATGTGGTCCCTCAATACGAAGTCCTGTAATCCTCACGTTTTCCCCACTGATTGTGAACAGCCTGGTTCCACCCGTTGTCTGGTAGATCTTGCCGCCCGGTGATTCATTTAATTCCCGATCGCTGGCAAGGGTGATCCCACCCTTTATCGAGAGGAATCGGCCGCTCATATCGATGTTTGCATTACCCTCTACCCAGATGATTTCCCCAGATTGTGCTGAGCTTAATGCTTTAGTAAGCTCCTCTATTGTACTGACGATGTACTTCACGGTCGGATCGCTCCTGCTGATCCCGTTTGTATATTCGGAACCTCCTCCAATCGGCTCTCCGGTCATGTTTGCATCTGCTCCATAAACATCCGATGATGGCGTCGATGTTGAGTTTGGTGCTCCCCCACATAATTCGGACTCTGTATGTGGAGGTTCCCCGATTTCACTCCCACATCCTGCAAGGATAGAAGTTATTATTAAGGTAAATGCAAACAAATTTATGGCTTTCAGTCTTCTTCTTCTTCTTTTCATTTCATTATTACTCCTTAGGCACAAGTACTACAGCCCCTCACCTTTAAGGCTCCTCATTTGACATTACATTAGGTATAATTAGAAAATGAACTGGTCAATTGGGTTTTTAAAAAATTGATTTTAATGCCTTATTAACTAAGAAAATTTGGCGTGTTTCAAAATGACCTTACACTTTTATAAAGCACAAATATTCTGAAAGCATTTATTTAACTGCATTTGAGCAGTACTTAGGTATTAAAAAAGTGTAAGGTCAAATTAATAAATTTTGAAACACGCCGAAAATTGTATGATGTATCACTAACAATTACTCAATGAACGGAGTTAAATGGTATATCTTGCTACTAGTTGGCATATCAAAATCTCCATCAGAGAGTGGGCAATCAGGTTCAGTTATAAATCAAGATCGGACCCTTTACGGAAAGATCTTGATCTAGTCCAATAAGATTGTTTGTCATATATATGTTACCAAAAGTAAATCTTTGCCAAACTGGTGCACTGTCAGTAAAGTAGAACCAGTTGTTGGAAATATACGCACCATCACGAGGAATGCCTCTGATTGCTATGCACGTCGGCATCTGAGAGGTCATGCCCATGAATGTGTTATGGTAAATCTTGATAGTATCTCCTGCAATCGTCCCCGACCCGGTCGTATAGCCGTGCATATCGAAGTTATGGGGAGAAGTTGATATCCAGTTTGGACCGCAGATATTGTACCTTGCCTCATATCCATCCCCTTCAACTCCGGTTCCGCTGATCGCATGACGGCAGTAGTCGAAGTAGTTCGCCTCAATCAAAGCTACCCCGCCGCCGGATATCACAATACCATATCCAGAACCAGCTGTCTGGTTGTGATGGATATAGTTGTGGTGGATATACCCACCAGTTTGCATATCTGAACCTCCTGTTCCGGCAATTCCGATTGCGGCATTGCTCCAACCAAAGATCTCACAGTTGTCTACCTCAAGATTTTGATAGGGGCAATACATAGCAACATTCGTTGAGCTCACTGAACTGGTGGTTTTGTGAGGTCCCTCAATACGAAGACCAGTAATTCTGGCGTTTTCCCCACTGATATAGAACAACCGAATTCCTTTCCTTGTCAGATAGATTCGTCCGCCTAAAGCGCCATTATCCCCACGGTTGCTCGCAAGAGTAACTCCTGCTCGTATCTGTGTATCAGCAATGTTGCCCATATCAATGTTGGCATACCCTTCAACGTAAACAATTTCCCCGGACTGCGCATTTTGCAGAGCTGAACGTAACTCATTCTGAGTATCGACAATGTACTTTACACGTGGGTCATTTCTACTAATGATTTCTGTGTAGCCATCACCTCCACCTACGGGGTTACCGGTAGGGTTTGCTTCCGCCCCATACAAAGTAGCAATAGGGTCTATGCTGACCACTGCATTTAAAGCAACACATATTCCTCCTGTAAATGGATAGCTTTCATCTAAGACATGCCAGAATTCATACCAGAACTGCCCAGACGAGTTAGGGGGAAGTTCCGTTTGACCTATCCATAAATGAACCTCTTCAAGAATGAAGAAATCATCAAACATTTTACAGTTTACTTCTACATTACCGTTACTGTATACTATAGTAGCTTCTCCAACTATGATACCGTTTTCCAGAATATTGTCGTATGCGCCAGCATATAAATCCAGAGTGTATGTTCCCTCAGTATAAAATCCATTGCTCCATCCCCAATTTTCAAGCTCCAATTCTGTGAATGGAACAGCATACTCACCGCCATATGCCCAGACAGTTTCAGTATAATACCCGAAGTCTTCTGTAGCCACTGTAATAATGGTATTTGAAAATGCCAGCATACAAGTAATCAATACTATTGAAATTATCTTCCAGTATCTACTATAAATCATTTACAAAACTCCCTTCCTATATGAACTTACTACAGCACTTCCTTCAATGGAATCATTGGTACCATGTCTCCACCACTAAGAGTCTTTGCAGAAAACATATTCTCTACAAAAACTCCCAGTTGATTCCATTCTATGTAATTCTCTTCTATTGTCAATATTTAATATTTGATTTATGTATTAAGAAATTGATAATGCCTATATTAGATTTTTTCTCAGATGCTGATCTTTTGATATTGCAATCAAGTATCCATAGAACTAGACTTATATTCTCCAGGTGTAATACCTTCATACTTTTTAAAAGCCCTTATTAAAGCTCCTGAATTGTTGTAGCCTACTTTGTAAGCTACCTCCTCAACAAAAATGTTGTCACTTTCTGTAAAAATCTGTTTTGCCTTTTCTATTCTTAATTTTTGAAGGTAATCATTAAAGTTCACTCCGGCATGTTCTTTGAAAAATCGCGATAAATAGCTTATTGACAAATTAAACTTTTGGGCAATAAGTACAAGAGAAATCTCTGAATTGCTATACTCATCTTTTAAATATTGTTCAATCTTTTCGAACAAATACCTATTGCCACTTTTTTTATTCTCGTTAACAAGCCCGCATATAATCGTATAGGTTGTAATTAAAGAATTGTAAGCATCGTTTACTGTTTCGGAATTATATAATTGAAATAAGATGTTTGCATCTTCAAACCTTGACAAATCTATTTTAAGATCATCCAATATTTTAATTACCGTACTGACAATATTATATATCAATATTCTGGATATTTGACCAGATAACTGTATTTCTTTAAAATTTTCATTATATACTTCTTGTAAAAGCATCTTGACTTTTTCTATGTTCCCAATTTTTACATTGTTAATTATCTCCTGCTCAATCCTTACAGGATAATAGTATTTTGTTTTGGCATCTACCAAATCTTTAATAGATTCATATAAAATAACCTCGCCTTTATCCTTGTGAATTGTATTTAATGATAATAGTGCTTCTTTATAGGATTTGTTTATATTGTCTGCTGAATGGCAATAACTCCCGATCCCAACTGTTGATTGAATACTGTTGGCATTCAGCAACTGAATAATTTTCCTGCCGAACTCTACAGGACTAAAGACAGATTCATTAATAATTTCTATTAACATTGATATATTAGATTCATTTATATAAAAAACATAACCTTCCTGCTCATTTTCCAACATCTTTTTCAATTCGCTTATGATTTTCGAATAGTCAACCTTGTATATAGAGTAGATATATAATTTTATGGAATACACCACTAGATTTGAAGCTTTGAACTTGATATTTGATATATCTATTATATCATCTATTCCCTTTTCATTGCTAATTTCCTGCTTAAGCAGTTTTTCAACAGCATTATCGGTTAGATACTCTGTCTGTTTTTGGACTTTAAGTTTAAGATCATTATTTTCAATAATAGTATTGCTGATGCTTTTTTCAATATAAATAAATATATCATCATCAATTCTATTAATTTTCTCTTCATTTACTATTCCTATTAACTTTGCTATAGGTCGATAATTCCTGTAAGCAAAATAAGATGCAAATACTATTACTATTAATATCGAAAGCAAGAGTATGCATATAATTGTGCTTCTAATAGACATTAATTCAGCCTCAAACTCTGTCCTTGGTATTAGTGAAATAACTTCCCAGTTTAACACCTCTGATTTTGCCATTGTTTTAATAAAATGCTTATCATTTAACCTTTCTTGCTGTGCATTATGTTTTATTATTTGAACCTGTTCAGGATTAAATAAAGTCGTTTCTGTTTTTTCAGTAATCTGATTATTATCAAGAAAGGATGCTATCAAATCCAGATTTATCTTCATAATAACGGTTGCTTTCCAGGTTCTTCTATTACCTATGGGCAATGAATTAACATAGTATAACATTGATATATTTTCTTCTGTGTCGTTCATATATATCAAATTTCTGTGATTATATGTATTTATCAGATCTTTTATATTATATTTGCTTGTATCTAAGTATTCAATTAAGTGTTCAAAATAAAACCAGTTTTCTGTTTTGTATGAATTTGAAATAACAATATTGTTGCTAAAAAAAATATATATCTCTTTGACAAAATTATTACTGTACACATAAGTATTCAAATCCTTTATTACCTCGTATGCACTATAACTCTCAGTATTAGGCAAAACATTTTGCGGCATGTTAAGATATCTGATAACTCTGGGATTTGAATTAATAAGGCTAACCAATTCATCCATATTGGCAAATTCTTTTTCTATAGAATTGATAGTGTTTTGAAGCAATATATTGTTTACTTTAATAGTCTGGTTTTTTAGAGATTGGTTCATAATTCCATATATAATGCCTGTCGCAAGACATAGTATCAATATTATAATAATATATGTATTTAAATAATTAAACAAAAGTGAGCGGTTTAGTTTAGATTTAGATAATAATATACTTTGAGATATAAGTTTCATTTGCTAAATTCCCCTTTTATAGCCACTTAGGGATTAACAAAAATTACATTAGTCTATAAAAATTTTAAAACCAATGTCTTTAGGCTTTTAAAATTTTTTATTTGAATAGTTTGTTTTTTTAATCCCCCTTACTCATCTGAATATTAGTTTATCATATATAATGCAAAAAAAACAAGTATCTAGCAATATTTGTTTTTTGACTATCACTTTCACAACAAAGCATGACCACCAGCTTAGCTGGTGGTCATGCTTTGTTTCACAAAAAGAGGGCGTCTGCGACGCCCCCATGTCTTATTAATATCTTTTGAATCAAATGAATCTTATTCAATATTTATCTTTCTATTCTTCTGTTTTACTTCTTCCGCTTTTGGCAAATTAACAGTCAAAATCCCATCTGAATATTTTGCTGATATAGCCTCATGCTTAATATCTGGTACGTAGAAGCTTCTGCTGCAGGAGCCATATTTTCTTTCTTTCCTGATGTAATTATCTCTTTCTTCATTTACTTCTTCATTCTGCTCTACTAATACACTTAAGATATCATCTTTAAGGTCTAGTTTGATATTTTCCTTTTTAACTCCAGGAACCTCAATATCAATTATGAATTCATTCTCAGTTTCTTTTATGTCAGCCTTCATAGTGCTAAATTCGTTTCTGAGTGAGTTAACTCCAGATAAGAATGGAGATACTAATGAATCATTGAAGAAACTATCTACAAAGTCTCCAATATCACCGAATCCATCTCTTCTCTTTAATCCAGTATTTCTTCTATATGGTACTAGTCCAAACATAATAACACCTCCTGATTTTTTCATGTTAAAATTTGATTTTACTTCTTACTAATATTATTCTATGTTCATTTTTAATTTGTTTACATATTATTTTTTTCTTTTTTGTTTTATTATTCTCTTGCTATCTGTCTTTGACTTTCTTTGACCTTATGATTATTTTATATCATACTTATCATCTTGAATGCAAGCGCCTATTTGTTTTATTTCAGTTTATTGCAATAGTTTATGGCTGTTTCTCGTTGTTTTCCGCTTTATATCTTTATATTTCTATGTTTTTTTACGTTTTAAGGTGCGATGTATTATTTTCTTATGTCCATTTTTTTTATTAAGTTTTAAATCAAGCTTCGAATTTTTTAATCCCATCATTTTAAATATTTCTCTTTTGCTTATTACTCCAACTAGCACCATCAGAATAGCACCTAATATAAAGTTGCCCATGACAGTCACTATAGAGACAAACGACTTTTGCTCTATAAAAATGGTGAAGAAACTATAGACATACTTGCTAGTTAAAATCATTGCTACACATACTATGCCAGGTTTTATTATCCAATTACGTATATCTATAGACATTCCTGTTGTTTTCATTACTAAAGCTAAATTAAAAATGCATCCTACTGCTGAGCTTACAATCATTGCAACAACATAACTTTTTATTCCGTATATTGGCAATAAAAAATATACAAACGCTATTCTTATTGCATATCCTATAACTGCGTTCTTCAGAATTTTGCCTTCTTGACCTAGACCATGTAAAATCCCATGCAAAGTTTGTTGCAAGTAAAAGAACAGGCAAGTGAAGGATAAAAGATGAAGTAGCTCTGCAACACTTTCTCTTTTATAGATGCTATTACTAATTTCATTTGGATAGGCAATAAATATTGCTGTAAAAAGAAACCCAAGTACAAATGTCAATTGAATAGACTTGGAAATTCTATAATTAACCGTTTTAAAATTTTTCAAGGATAATGCCTCGGATATGGCTGGTACAAGTGTTGTTGCTAGTGATGAAGTAACAATAGCCGGAAAAAATATTACAGGCATGGCCATCCCCGTGAGTTTACCATATAATTCCATACTGGTTTGATAATCCATACCCCCAGATAAAAGTCTTGCCGGTATCATTATTAATTCAATAGCAGACATAAAGGATGTAATCAATCTATTTGTTGATACAGGAACTGCAATTTTAAATATTTCGATCATGATACGGCGTTTTCTCATTAAGCCTCTTTTATTTTCATTAGCTGTAATCTTCCTGATACTAGGTCTATACATAATTATAAGAACTAATAGATTAGCCATTTCGCCTATTGCTATAGCGGCAGTTGCTGCAGCACAAGTATACTCTAAGCCAAAACTTACAAATTTCTTTAAAACAAATAATACTAGTGATATTTTCACAATTTGCTCGACCACTTGAGAATATGCAGTGGGCGTTACATTCTGTATTCCATAAAAATAGCCTTTTAAAACAGATGCTGCAGCTATTATAGGTATACATGGAATCAGGAAAAGTATCGAACTATATGTTCTTGGATCTTTTAGTAAATATTTTACTACGAAATCAATATTAAAATAGATAAGAAGTGATATGACAACACCAGAGACCACTACTACTATAAGACCGCTTAGTGTAATTCGTCTTATGTTTACATAATGACCCCTAGCTGTTTCTTGAGCTACTAATCTTGATACTGCTATTGAAATTCCCGATGTTAAAGTCATAATTACCAAGGAATAAACAGGTGATATAAGTTGAAAAAGCCCCATTCCCTCTGAGCCTATCAAGTTTGAAAGATACACTCTATACACAAACCCAAACATACGGACAATCAGTCCGGCCAGCATTAAAACAATTGCACCACTAATAAAAGCCTTTTTATTTTTCATCGTGACCTCTCCTAATAATAAGTGTCATACTATTTTTTTCAAAAAGTAATGAAAAACATCAAACCTTTACATACAAAGCCATGTGGTACAAGCATTACATGGCACCTTTTGAGAAAATATAGTACCTTAATTTATCACCGCGCACGCTTATTTGAATGCAGCTATACGCTGTAATATGATATTATTATTAGAAAATTGCCGTGCTTATGACAAAAAGATAAAATTAGCTTTATTTTAATCCTACTTTAGGCATAATCAAAAATTAAACTGGTCAATTGGGTTTTCTAAAAAGTTGATTTAATGCCTTAATAGCCATTAAGTTTGGATAATGTATTTTTTGAAAACACCTTAGTAACTTGGAAACAACGCAGATTTAACACTAATTTAACAATGATTCTGTTCCAAAGTTAATCTTAGTCAAGCTTTTTTTTACGTCCCAATCTTGCATTTCTCCTCTTTTCAGCTTCTCCATATTCATGTTTTTCCTCCTCCGTTTGAGGAATCAAACTAGGGACAGGAGTAGGTACTCCCTCGTCATCAAGTGCGACAAAAGTTATGTACGCTTTGTTAGTTTGAATAACAGCACCCGTTCTATAGTTTTCCGCAAATACTTTTACAGTAACCTCCATGGAAGTTGTCCCCACCCATGTTAACTTTGCTTTTAAATTTAAAAGTTCACCACATCTTACAGGATGCCTAAAATCCAAGCTATCTAATGCTACAGTAGCCACTACTTTATTTGAATGCCTTGAAGCCGCCATAGCGCCTACTATATCTATCCAATGCATCAATCTCCCACCAAGTAAATTGCCAAGGATATTAGTATCATTAGGAAGGATTAATTCAGTCATTTCAACCATAGATTCAGAGGGAGCTTTTTCTTTTTTAATAATATTACTTTCTTCATTTGAATTACTGTTATTCACTGTACTACATCTATTGACAATACCGCATCTATTCATATTAATGTTGTTTTTAACCATGTTATTGCTATTTTTAGTTGCAATATTATTAGTCATATGTTCTATATTATCATGCATTTTCTTTTCTCCCTGCCTTTATTTTTAGTCGGTTTAATCTTTTTTTCAGATCCTCTCTGTATATATTATTATTCATTCCCATTTTAAAAGATACTTCAACAGCTTTTTCAGTAATTTCCAAG
>ENA-UOOK01001051-UOOK01001051.1-fermentation-metagenome-genome-assembly--contig:-NODE-1051-length-36953-cov-9.566914_pt1 | contig 36953 bp, 32 predicted proteins | sample MGYA00245777_ERZ724023 | MGnify/ENA primary metagenome ERZ724023 (study PRJEB28704, sample SAMN03018312) | fermentation metagenome | biome: anthropogenic terrestrial biome; feature: soil; material...
TTAGACCCTTAAGAGATGGTGTTATATCTGATTTTGACATTACTGAGAAAATGTTAAAATATTTTATAAAAAAAGCAGTGGGTAACTCATTGGTAAAACCAAGGGTTATAATTTGTGTTCCAAGCGGTGTTACAGAAGTTGAAAAAAGAGCAGTTCTTGAGGCAAGCAATAATGCGGGTGCAAAAAAGACATATTTGATTGAGGAGCCTGTTGCAGCTGCCATAGGTGCAGGTCTCGACATAACTAAGCCATCCGGGCATTTGGTTATTGACATGGGCGGGGGTACAACGGATATTGCCGTTATATCTCTTGGAGGCATAGTTGTAAGCAGGTCTATCAAGGTTGCCGGTGATAAGTGTGATGATGCAATAGTAAGATATGTACGAAAGAAATACAATGTTATGATAGGTTTAAGAAGTGCAGAAGAGCTTAAAATAAAAATAGGAACAGCATTTCCTGTAGAAGAAGAAAAGTTTATGGAAGTAAGAGGCAGAAATTTAGTTACCGGGCTGCCGGTTAATTTAACCATTTCATCTTCAGATTCGCTGGAAGCCATGGAAGAAACAATTACTACAATTGCTGATGCAGTACATTCAGTACTTGAAAAAACTCCGCCGGAACTTGCAGCTGATATAAGTGAAAAGGGTATTGTTATGACAGGCGGCGGATGTCTCATTCATGGTATGGATAAACTGCTTGAAAAGAGAACCGGATTGAACGTAACCATAGCAGAGGATGCCGTATCTTGTGTTGCCAAGGGAACAGGACAGTCCTTGGAGCATATGGATGTTCTGAAAGATGCTTTGATTTCTGAAAATATAAAAATGAATTACAGTGTGCAGTAACGGAAGTAGAGGTAAATATGAAAGTAAGAAAGGCAGTAATACCTGCAGCAGGGTTGGGCACAAGATTTTTGCCTGCAACAAAAGCAATTCCTAAGGAAATGCTGCCCATTGTGGATAAACCGACAATACAATACATAGTGGAGGAAGTTGTTGCTTCCGGAATTGAAGATGTATTAATAATAACAGGAAGAAATAAAGGTTCAATTGAAGAGCATTTTGACAGAGCAGCAGAGCTTGAATATAATTTAGAGAAGAGCAATAAACAAGAGCTTTTGGAAGAAATTAAAAAAATTTCTAAAATGATAAATATTCATACAGTAAGACAGAAAGATCCTTTGGGATTAGGACATGCGATTTATTGCGCCAAATCCTTTGTTGGCGATGAGCCTTTTGCAGTGCTTTTAGGCGACGATATTGTGGATTCGGAAAAGCCATGTCTTAAGCAAATGTTGGAAGTTTTTGAGGAATACAACTCTACAATACTAGGCGTGCAGCCGGTAGAGTGGGAAAATGTTCACAAATACGGCATAGTGTCAGGTGAAAAAATTAATGACAGAATTTACACTGTGAATGATTTAGTTGAAAAACCTGATAAAGATAATGCACCTACAAATATCGCAATATTAGGAAGGTATATCATAACTCCGAAAATATTTAAGATACTTGAGAATACAAAGGCTGGTATAGAGGGAGAAATTCAGCTTACAGACGGATTAAAGGAATTATGCAATACCGAAGAAATATATGCTTATATTTTCCAGGGCAGAAGATATGATGTAGGCAGTAAGCTTGGTTTTCTTGAAGCAACTGTTGACTATGCTCTCAAAAGAAATGACTTGAAAGAAAGCTTCAAGAAGTATTTAAAATCAATAAACATAGGTTAAGGGGCGGGGACATGTATAAAGAAAAATTTGAAATGTGGCTTAATAGTCCATATGTAGACGATGAGATAAAAAAAGAATTAAAGGAAATTGAAAAGATTGAAATAGAAATAGAAGACAGATTCTACAGGGAATTGGAGTTCGGTACCGGAGGTATGAGGGGAAAGATAGGTGCAGGAACAAATCGCATGAATATAGTTACTGTTTCAAAGGCAACTCAGGGAATTGCTAATTATCTGATTGAGAAACACAAAGATCAAAAGATTTCTGCGGCAATTGCATATGACTCAAGAAATATGTCAAAAGAATTTGCAGAGAAAACCGCATGTGTATTTGCAGCAAATAATATAAAGGTTTATCTTTTCGACAGCCTAAGACCAACACCTGAATTATCCTATGCCGTGAGGTATTTTAATTGCAAGGCAGGTGTTGTAATAACTGCAAGCCATAATCCTCCGGAATATAACGGTTACAAGGTATATGACGAATTTGGGGGGCAGGTGGTTAAGGATGCTGATATAATTATTGAAAAAATCAATGAAGTAAAATTAGAAGATATAAAATCAGAAAAATTTGCTGGAAATTCAAAGATTCAAATAATAGGAAATGATGTAGATACATCTTACATAAATGAAATAAAGAAGCTTGGTTTAAGAAATAATGTTGATAAGAATATTAAAATTATATACACTCCCCTTCACGGAACAGGAAATAAACCGGTAAGAAGAGTGTTGGATGAAATGGGATACAAAAATGTATTTGTTGTTGAAGAGCAGGAAAAACCGGATTCTCAATTTTCAACGGTTAGCTCACCTAACCCGGAAGAGCTGAGCTCTTTTGATTTAGCAATTAAAAAAGCCGAAGATCTGAACGGTGAAATAATTATAGGCACAGATCCTGACTGCGACCGTGTAGGAGTAATTGTAAAGCATAAAGGGGAATTTGTTCCTTTAAACGGCAATCAAACCGGAGCATTGCTTTTAAATTACTTGCTTGCTTCTTTGGAAGAGCAGGGAAAAATTCCGGAAAGTCCGGCAATTGTTAAAACTGTTGTAACCAGTGAAGTGGCAAACTGTATTGCAGATAAATATGATGTAACAACATTTGATACATTGACGGGTTTTAAATATATTGCTGAATTGATGCAGAAGTTTGAAGATACAAAAGAATATAATTTCCTGTTCGGATATGAAGAAAGTTTCGGTTATTTGGCAGGAACCTTTGTAAGAGATAAGGATGCAGTTATTGCTTCTATGCTCATTTGTGAAATGTCTGCATATTATAAGAAACAGGGTAAAACACTAATAGATGTTTTAGCTGAAATATATGATGAGCACGGTTATTATATAGAAGAAACTGTTTCATTATATTTCTCCGGTATTACCGGACAAAGTAAAATGAAGTCAATTATGGAGTATTTCAGAGAAAACAAACCAAGTTCGTTAGCGGGTAAAAAAATTCCTACAATTATTGACTATAAGATGAGTATTTCATTAAACCTTATAAAAGGAACTACTGAAAAAATAAATTATCCGAAATCGGATGTTTTGAAGTTTTCTTTTGAAGATGGCTCCTGGTTAGTATTGAGACCTTCAGGAACTGAACCTAAATTAAAGGTGTATTTTTCAATAAACGGAGAAAGTCGTGACAAATCAATAGAAGCATTGGAAAAAGCAAAAGGCGAGATATTAAATATAATTGACCGCATTCAAATAAATATTGGTTAAGACTAAGAATTTTAATGAATGATAGTGTAAATCAGCTTATGAAAAACAGGGTCGAAAGAATTAGACTCAGATAGAATGAATCAGGGAGGAATAAATATGAAAATATTTAAAACCACTACCCGAAAAATTATTTTAATAATTTTTGTTTTAGCATTTACATTAAATACATTTGTATATGCGGGAGTTAATCCGACCAGGGAAGAATTAGAGTTAATGATTGATAGAGTTGCCGAAAAGAGGGCAATCCCGGCAATCCTTTTAAAAGCAATAGCAAGGGTTGAATCTTGTTATGAGCATTACAAATCAGACGGCAGTCCGAAAATAAATGGTACAAGCATTGGTCTCATGCAGATTAACAACAGGTATGGCGGTTATGACAGCGAAAAATTGAAATATGATTTAGAGTATAATATTGAAGCAGGGGCTGATGTACTTCTGAATAAATGGAGCATGAGTTCATACAATGAAGTTTCAAGTGTAGGCAATATGGACCCTAATGTATTGGAAAACTGGTATTTTGCTTTATGGGCTTATAACGGCTGGGCGCAGAGCAACAATCCAAATGTGGTTCAATCCTATGCAAAAAAATACACTTATCAGCAGTTGATTTATGATGTTATTGAAAAAGAATATGACGGGAAAATACACAATATCGATTTTTCATATCTTCCTGCAACAGGGAAACCAAGCAGGTCTTTGGTTGTTCCCACACCCATGTATACAAATGGCGGTAACATAGCATTTTATGAAAAGGGAGATTATGTAAGAACTGACGGTATAAGGACAAAATTTCATTTGAGGGATGCTCCTGCGGGCAGGTATATACATGATATTTCATTAAATCAATTAGGGATTATAGTTGAAGGACCTGTATTACAAAATGGATATTATTGGTACAAAGTATATATAGACGACAATACTGAAGGCTGGATAGAAAGGAACTTTCTATATAGAACCGGAGATAATGAGTATGGAAGATATGTATTTGAAGATATATCCTTCCACTGGGCAAGAAAAATAATAATGGAGCTATATGGGAAAAATATTATCAGTGAAGCGCAATACTACAATCCTGACAATTATGTTTCCAAAGAAGAATTCTGCATACTATTAAGCAAAGCATTGGACTATGCTGAAGGTGTGAATATCAGCTCAGAAGATGAGAATAGCCCATCGAAAAATGAAGAAAGCTCAACAGAAAATGATAAGTCCCGGGATGACGAAGAAAAAGAAAAAAGCTCCCGGGAAGCAGAAATATTATCTGAAGAAGCAGAACCTGTTTTATTGGCAAATAATGAAGATATTAATCCATGGGCTGTTGAATATGTAGAAGATGTTTATGAATCAGGATTAGTCGATGAAGAAGATTTGGTTAATATTTTGGAAAATTTAAACAGAAAAGAAGCAGCGTTAATAATTGAAAATTTATTTGAAATCAACGAAGAGTTTACTTCAATAGATATAGAGACTGTGTTTACTGATATAAGCAATTTAAATGAAGAAGAAATTATGGCAATTAAAACAGTCTACACCAACAGCATTATGTCCGGTAAGGGCTCAGGAATATTTAGTCCTGATGCATACTTAACCAGAGCTGAGGCTGCAGTGATAATGTCTAAAATTTCTGAAAAACTGCATTTGTAGATGCGCAAAACCGCAGAATCCCATGGGGATAGTACTCCTGAAAGAAGTACTATCCATTTTTTTTGACAAAAATGGTATGAAAGAAAGCATATCACAAAAATAAAGGTATAATTTTCAATAATATGGGAATATTTACATTATAAACATGATAATCAATAAGTTTCACAATACAGAGAGGTGTGAATATTGAAAACTATAGCCCGTAAAATTATAATGATTATAATACTTTTATTAATATTTAACACGACAGTGTATGCAGGTGTAAACCCTCCAAGGGACAAAATAGAAGCTATTATTGATGAGGTTGCAGTAAAAAGAGGCATACCGGCAATACTTTTAAAAGGAATAGCAAGAGTCGAGTCCGTTTATAAGCATTTTAACAGTGACGGAAGTCCTAAAATATGCGGCACAAGCATCGGTCTTATGCAGATAAACAATGTATACGGAGGATACGACAACTACAAACTTAAGTATGACATATTGTACAATATAGAAGCAGGTGCGGATGTACTCCTTAATAAATGGAGCATGAGTTCATACAACCAAGTTTCAAGTGTAGGAAATATGGACCCAAATATTTTGGAAAACTGGTATTTTGCATTATGGGCATATAATGGCTGGTCTCAAAGCAACAATCCTGTTTCGCCCTACGCCAAGAAATATACATATCAGCAGCTTGTCTATGATGTAATAGAAAAAGAATACGGTAAAAAAATAAATAATATTGACTTTTCTTATCTTCCGAGAGAAAGTAAGCCAAGCAGGTCTTTGATAGTTCCGACACCTAATAATCGCTCAAGCGGTAATATCATATTTTATGAGGAAGGAGATTATGTAAGAACAGACGGTATCAGGAGGGCTTATTATTTAAGAGATGCTCCTGCAGGAAATTATGTACATCAGCTTAGTGTTAACCAATTGGGAACAATTACCGAAGGTCCCGTATTAAAGAACGGATACTATTGGTATAAAGTATACATAGATGAAACAAAAGAAGGCTGGATAGAAAGAAATTGGCTTCTGCGTACCGGGGATACACAATACGGCAGATATATATATGAAGACATATCATTCCATTGGGCAAGAAAAATTATTATGGATATGTATGGTAGGGGAATAGTAAGCAAAGCGGCACTATATAACCCGAATAACCCTGTAACTTTTGAAGAATTCTGTATTTTTTTGAGCAGAACACTGAATTATATAGAAAATGTAAATAAACAAAGTAAAATACAAACACGAAATACAATTCTCTATTATGATTTTACGAATGTACATTTCTGGGCATTGGATTTTGTAAAAGATATCTATGAGAGAGGCTTAATGGAAGCTATACATCCATTGGAAGACCTCAATCGAAAAAAAGCAACCTTATTAATTGAAGACATATTGATAAGCAGCGATAAATATGCGGATATAGATATAAATGTAATATTTTCCGACTTGGAAACCCTCACGGAGGAAGAAATTTCAGCAGTTAAAACTGCCTATGTTAACGGAATAGTATCCGGTAAACACATTAAAGCCTTTTGCCCTGATGAATATTTAACCAGGGCAGAAGCCGCGGTAATGATGTCTAACATAGTAAACAAATATGTCCGTTAAACGTTTTGGGGACATTTCTCTAATGTCCCCATACCTATAATTAGGGCATCGCGCAGTCTCCTTCACCAAAATATTTGCTCCTTGCGTCGCATATTTTGGGAAGTCGTTGCGAATGACCTACCGCTATTTTTCTCTCCCTTTGGTCAGAAAAATAGGGTTAGGGCATCTTTTCGATATTGTGAAACCTTATTTCGTAAATTCTATCAAATTCCTTTGTTTCTTTATTATAAACAACAGGGGATCTGTTTCTATTAAGAAGCTTTACAATTCTATAAACATCAATCCATATTTCTGCCAATGCTTCCTTTTGTGACTCATCAAAAACCAACTGCATTCCAAAATGCAGGTGAGGGGTATTTATGTTGTTGACATTTTCCTTTCGTGAATATCCGGTCATACCTAAATATCCGATTACATCTCCTGCTAATACAACATCCCCTTCCTTAAGGGTTTTGACATAAGGATGATCCTTTCGCAGGTGAGCATAATAGTAATATCTTTTGTTGTCCAAGCTGCGTATTCCTATACGCCATCCCCCGTATTGATTCCAGCCTAATGCCTCGATTCGGCCTGATTCAACAGCAATAACCGGAGTGCCTATTGAACCTACCAAGTCATTTCCCAAATGAACTCTTCTGAAGCCATAGCTGCGGGAGTTTCCAAAATCATCATAATGTCCGTAATGGTAACCTCCTCCTATGGGAGAAAATGCTTTTAATCCGTACTTTTTAACCCAGACTTTTTCTCCGGTGTTTTCATCCTTCACCTGTATTTCAAAAGGACCTACAAATCCTTCCAACACAGCCTTATATGCCTCATGGTAGTAATTGTAATGCTTGAGATCCTTGGTCATATTTTCAATGGTTTCACCACTTTTTAATTTGTTTATTAAATTATCCATGTCTTTAGCCTTATAGCGAGAAAAAAAATCACCGCCATATCTTGTTCCAAGATAAGCCAATATTTCAATCCAATCCAATTTAACTTCTTCATCAAGACTGTTGATATCAGCCCTTAAAGCCCTATCCATGGCATCATAGGAAACCCTGAAATCTACCCATTTAATAAAATCCTTTTCTTCATCTGCAGAAACAAATTGAGTCTTATTCGTAAATAAATAAATTGCCAATAAAGCAAATATAACAGCAAAAATTATCAATAATGATTTCCATTTAATTTTAATAATCATACTTACCTCGAAATTGTAATATAGTTAATTTTATGCAAATTGTAAGTTGTTAGAACACATAGATTCTCTAATGACATTCCCTGTTGTTACTATTCACAGTTGATTTTATCAGAAAATAAAAAAGAACAGAGGATACAGCTATAAACGTAAAATCTGTTCTTTTAAATATTAATTGTTTGCACCAAAAAAAGAGATGACTTACTCACTTATATCTGAAGCAAAAATCTCGTCCAAGGTGTAGGGGTTCCCTTTGCATAATCTCACCAAAGCCTTTACTTGATTTATTCCATTTCTGTAGCAGGTTTCAATGTAGCTTTTTATCGCTGCATAATTCCTTGCACTTTCAACATTCTGGAATTGCCCTGAAACTTTCATTTTACTTTTAGCTCCCCGGAGTGCTCTTTCACTAAGATTATTTGAAAACGGAAGATTGAAGTTTACAACCCACGAAAGGTAATTATCCTTATATTCAAATATACGTAGTATAAGTGTCAGTTCATCTTTCCCGTAATATTTATTATAATCTTCTTTATTCTCTTCTGCAGCCTTAAGCATGATTTTATCAAATTCTTCATAAAAGGTTTTGACATAGGCATCATCAAAAGAGCTTTCTCCTTTTTCTATCTTTTCATTCCTTTCTGTATTTGTTTTTTCAAGGAGCTTTTTCAGCCTTCCGGACCACTCGTGCTCCAAGTTGTCCGTTGTCTTTTGAAGGTCTCTCAACAGGTGAACATTGCATTCAATATTACTGAAGCTATATTCTTTATTGTAATTCACCTTGTTGTGGTCATGCATGACAACTGCTTGTTCGGGCAGAAGTTTTAAGATATTATCTTCATCAAGACCTTCCTTACTTTTATTTATATGTGCCTTGTAAAGCGCTATTTTCTCATCTCCGTAGAACCTTAAACAACCTCTTTTTTTATTAATATCTATTACTGTATCATCCCAATAAACTGTACTTAGATTAAGACATCTATTTGTAAGATCATTGTTGAAATTAGTAAGCGCTTTTGCAGCTTTCTTTTGCTGTTTTATTATATATCCTTCTGTCGGATTAATTTCTTCCTCACTTAGTCCATATATCATTTTCCTTACTTTATTTACACTTACATTCCCTATATTCATCAGTGATAATGATAGTGCCTGTACATTGCTTCCATACTGATTTTCTTCTTTCAATTCAAATGGTATTGGTTCATGAAATTTATGACCGCACTTGATACATTCGTATATGGGGAATTCATGACGTCTCTTTATTACTACTACTTCATAATCTAGTTCGTCTTTTTTTATATTTTCTTCAGTTGCTTTTATTTCTTTTGCGCCACATGCAGGACATTCTTTTGATTCATGAATCTGTGTTTGTGTTACTTCTTCGTCTTTAAAAGATTTTAATTTACTCTTTGGATGTCCTGCCTGTCCTCCTATTTTCTTTCCACTCTTTTGCCTTGAATTCGGAATTACCTTTTTCTTATGAATTGGTGTTTTACTTGTTGGTGTTCCGCTATTTGTTCCATCTATATTTAGGTATCCATTCAGACGAAGGATTTCTTTTTTTAAGGCTTCATTTTCTATAGCTTTTTCTGCTAACTCGGCTTCTAACTTTTTTCTTAATTCTATTTCTTTTTCTAACATATAATGCTCTTTTAAAAGCAATTCATTCCTTGCTTTTATTTCTTCATTCTCTGTAAGTAGTAATTCATATTCTCTATATAATCCTCGTGCGTAATTAGCAGCCATAATGTTCCTTCTTTCACCATACTATATAAAAAGTATACCACAAAGTTTAAATCAAAAAAAGCTTTATTTTTCAATAATTAGGCTTTTTTTGATTTATTTTTTATTAACTTGTGATTTTCTCAAATATTGTTTTATATGTTTTAAAAAGCTCTAAAAATGACTGTGAATAGTAACTAAAAATCAAAATATTTTCTACTAAAAATATAGTAACTTGTAATATTAACAATTATTTAACATTTTTCAATTTTTGACATTATATTGAATTCTAAGACCAAATTAGAATTACAATACAAAATCTACGAAAACTTTTACTATAAAAGAATTGACAAATATGTATCAATGAAATATAATAATAGTAACTACAGGGACTAATAATAGTTTGTTTAGCGCGCAGAGCGAAGTATTATTATATCCTTGCAAATCGGAACTAATAAAGGAGATATATAATGGATAATATAATTGCAAAAAAAAATAATACATTTTTGATTATCTCGGTACTAATGCTTTTCAGTTGGTGCGGTAACCTTAACGGGACAGCAGCGATTCTCGCTAACATGGCTGAGGCGTACCCAACAGTTCCAATGACATCTATTTACATGCTATCTACGTTAGTTTCTTTAGTAAGCATTCCCTTTTCCCTGATTTCAGGTTGGGTTGCTGATAGGTTTGGAATGAAGAAAACATTGATTATATTCTTGATTATACTTGTAGTAGCAGGGGTCGGTCCTGCTTTTATAACAAGTTTTAACGCTATTCTTGTTTTACGTGCGTTAGTCGGTGCGTCACATGGAATTATTTATCCACTTCCTAACGTTGTAGCTACCAAGTCATTTCCAGATGAAGGCTTGCGTAGCAAGGTTATGGGCTGGGGACAGTTGTCTATCTGTATCTTTAGCGTTTTGATTTCAGCAGCCAGCGGCTATTTAGCGAATATCGATGTACGCTATGCATGGTATATTTACTTGGTGGGTATTATTGCAATAGTTTTTGCGTTCTTTATTCCAGAAGATAAAAAACCAACTCAAGCAACTGAAAAAACGTCTAACGTTCACAAAGATATTACAAATTCTAAAGAAAAGATGACAAGCCTCTCTTGGTTTTTTATCATTGCTACTATGTTAATAGTACTGTTTGCCTATCCTTTCTACCTTAATGTCTCATCAATTATTTCGGCAGAGGGTCTTGGCACTTCGGTGCAGGCAGGCTATACGGTTAGTCTTTGGACAGCGGGAGGTGCTGTTGGAAGTTTCATATTTGGTTTCCTATACGAAAAAATCAAGGGTTATGTTGGAACGGTAGGTAGCATTATTATGTTTCTTGGATTAGCCTGCTTTGCCTTCGGTCATTCAATGTTCCTTATGTTCGTTGGGGCTTTTGTTGGAGGCATGGGATGTGTAATGATGACTACTTACATGTTTTTAGGCATCTCTTTGGCAACACCCATATCACGAGTTTCTACTGCTATGGGCATTGCGTCAGCGTTCCTTAATGGTGCCGCTTTTGTTTCCGGTTATTTCTATCCATGGATAAGTAATTTGTTTGGCGCAGCAGCAAACCTTCGTTTTCCGTTTTACATTTCTATGATTGGATTGGTAACACTATCTATATTTTTTGTTATTATGACAAAGAAGCAAGCAAAAACAGTTTAGTGCAGTATGTATTACAATATAAATAAATATTTTTATGGGAGGCAATTTAAAATGAAGTACAACTATTTATTTAAGCCTATTAAAATAGGCAATGTCGAGGTTAAAAATCGTTTCATGATTCCCGCTATGGGAACAGAAGTCGGTAATCCTGATGGCACGGTCAGTGATGCAATGATTGAATACTACCGACAACGTGCTGAAGGTGGTTACGGACTAATTGTTACTGAAATTATGGCTGTTGACCCATTAGGCAAGGCAAATCCAAATGAACCGGGACTTTGGGATGATTCAAAAATCCCCGGACTTCAACGTTTGACATCTGAGTGCCACAAATATGGCGCTAAAATGTTTGTACAATTGCATCATGCAGGTAGACAAACAGGCTCTCCTTTAATTGGAACTCAACCCCTTGCTCCATCTCCTATTATGTGTGCGGCATTGAATGAAACCCCGAGGGAGTTCACTACAGAAGAAGTATGGGAATTAGTAGAAAAACATGGTGATGCGGCTGAAAGAGTTAAACGAGCCGGTTATGACGGAGTGGAAATTCACTGCGGACATGGTTATCTTCTGTCACAGTTTATGTCAGCATATGCCAATAAAAGACTTGATGAATTTGGCGGAGATATTACCGGACGCATGAAGTTTATTGTGGAGATAATCAAAAATATTCGAAAAAAATGCGGTGCGGATTTTCCTATTATGGCAAAAATGAGCGTGGAAGAAAGAGTATACGGCGGCATGACTGCTGACGAGTCGGCAGCAATGGCAAAAATAATGGAAGACGCCGGACTTAGCGCAATTTGTGTATCTACAGGTATCGGCGGCACACCTGACAGCTGTCGCTGGGTTGTTGCCCCACAGGGTGCAATACCCGGCTACAATATCGAAGCTTGTAAACGCATTAAAAAAGCAGTTAGCATCCCTGTAGGCGTTTGCGGAAGAATCACTGACCCTGCCTTTGCTGAGACTATTGTTGCTGATGGAATTGCTGATATGGTAACCACCGGTCGTGCCTCTTTAGCGGATCCGGCATTTCCAAATAAAATTGCAGGTGATGCTGTGGATGAAATATGCCCATGCATTTCTTGTGTACAGGGCTGTGTCGGCTTTGAATTAGGCAGAGTATCTTGCTTGGTAAATCCGTTCTTAGGTGTCGAAACTAAACTAATCATTGAAAAGGCAGACACTGCAAAAAATGTAACAGTTGTCGGTGCCGGTCCGGCGGGTCTTGAAGCAGCTTGGCTGTTAGCAAAGAAGGGACATAAGGTCACACTGTTTGAGAAAGATGCAGAGATTGGCGGTCAATTCCGTATTGCCTCTTACCCGCCATGTAAGCAGGACATCGCTCGCTTCCTCAAATACCAAAAAACAATGTGTAAAAAATACGGAGTCGACATCAGACTGAATACTGTGGTTGATGAAGAGTTGATAGCAGCAGAGAAGCCGGATGCTGTTGTTCTTGCTACCGGCGGTGTTCCAATGATGGTCGACATCAAAGGCATTGACGGACCCAATGTTTTGCTTGCGAACGATGTTATTCTCGGAAAAGTTATGTTCGGCATGAAGACCCTTGTCGTAGGCGGAGGTTTGGTTGGTGTGGAAACCGCAGATTTCTTAGCTGATTTAAGCCGTAACGTCACTATTATAGAAATGCGGGATAACATCGCAGGTGATGTTCACGACTTTACACGTCGCTTCATGATGGAACGTTACAAAAACTACGACCATGAAGTTCAAATAATCACAGGTGCAAAGGTAAAGGAATTTGTAGATGATGGTGTTATCTATGAAAAAGAGGGACAAGAGTTAGAATTACGTGGTTTTGACTCTGTTATTTGGGCATCCGGTGCCAAATCCTATAATCCTCTGGAAGGCTCTCTCAAGGAAAAAGTTCCTGAGTTGCATGTCATTGGTGATGCTAATCAAGTTGACAAGGCAGTTCGTGCCATTTATGATGCGGCAGAAATAGCTGCAAAAATTTAAGTTGAGAGGGAAGGTGTTTTTATGAAGAAAATTAAAGCGTTTCAGCTGCTGGAAAAAGGAAAAAAGGAAGGTGAAAGAGGCATAACAGGATGGGTGGAAATTGATGCTCCAGTCTGCCCGGAACATGGTGCCATATGTCGACCTGTTGCAGTTGCTTCCTGTACATCAGATGTTCATGGTATTCGTACACAATGGGTTCAGACACCTATGCCCATAGGTCATGAGACTGTAGGAGAAGTTGTGGAGGTAGGTGCTCAAGTTCGCGATTTTAAGCCCGGGGACCGTGTTATAATAACATGCAATGATGTTGACCCTCATGACTATCAAATTTTGGAGCGTGACCCAAAGTTTGTTCTAAATCCTGCCACAGTAGGCGGAGGGCGTTCTTGGGCTGAACTTTTTCTGGTAAACGATGCAGATTTTAATATGGCACATGTGCCCGATTCCGTAACGAATCTTCAAGCAGTTATGGTTCCTGATATGATGAGTACTGCTTTTGCCGGAGTAAAAAATGCCAATATACAGTTAGGAGATACCGTGGTTGTAGTGGGTATAGGTCCTGTGGGGCTTATGGCTGTAGCCGGCTGCGCTTTGCAGGGAGCAGGACGAATTTTTGCTATCGGAAGTCGTAAATCATGTGTGGAACTAGCTTATAACTATGGTGCAACTAAGGTGCTGAACTACAAGGATGGTCCCATTCCTGAGCAGATATTGGCGGCAAACGGTGGTAACCCGGTAGATGCAGTAATTGTTGCGGGTGGAAACGACCCTTCTGTTGTAGGTGAAGCCTTTAAATATGTGAAACGTGGAGGAAACATCTCTAACATAGCAGCCTTCTTGGATATGTCGAAAAATTTTGTAATAGAAAGTGCAGACTTCTACTTCGGATGTAACGATGCCGGTTTAAGAGGTTGTTGTGTTGCAAACGGACGTCCGTGGTTGGAGCGTCTATTGGCTATCGTGGAATCCGGACGTGTGGATCCGACTCCCCTTTCGACTCACATTTTCCACGGATTTGATTCGCTTCCGGAAACCTTGGCTGCCATGGAAGACAAAAATGACAGTCTTATCAAATCAGTTGCACTTATTGAAGAGTAATACAAAGCTTAAAATAAAAAATATAGGAGGAATTAATCATGAATAGGTTTGAAAACAAGGTAGTTATTATCACCGGATGTTCAAAGGGCTTAGGTGTACAGATTGCTGTTGACTTCGCAAAAGAAGGTGCGAAGGTTGTCATGAATGCAAGAACAGAATCCGGACTTATTGAAACCTTAGCCAAAGTAAAAACCGTTGACGGAGAGGGTTTGTATGTTGTAGGCGATGCTTCTAAGGAAGAAACATGGCAAGAAATTATCACCAAAGCCAAAGATAAATATGGTAAAATTGATATTCTCGTAAACAACTGCGGTGTATTTGCAGGCAGCACTATAGACAAAACCACCTTAGAGGATTGGAACACCGTAATAGCAAACGACCTGACCTCCTGCTTCCTTGGAATGCACTATGTTGTACCGAACATGAGGGAAGTTGGAAAAGGTGTAATCATAAATCTATCCTCAAGTACTTCCATTGGACATAAAAATATGTTCCCCTCAGTTGCCTACTCCGCCTCTAAAGCCGGAATCAACGGATTAAGTGCAGAAGTAGCCAACATAGAAGCGAAGAACAACATTCGCGTTATAGCACTTTGCCCCAATGGTATAAACACCGGAATGGGGGATATGGTACCCAAAGAGGTCGTTAAAATGATCGAAGCTGACTGTCCCCTGCCGCCACACACCTGTGAAATGTATGATGTCAGTAATGTCCTTCTCTTCCTTGCAAGTGACGAAGCGAGAATTATTACAGGAACCTCTGTCGTTGCAGATTGCTGCCAAACCTGCCAAGGATAAATTTAGAAATTTGACATAGCTATCCAAGTACATTAGATATAATAAATCAGGCTATAGAAAATCCGATAGATTTTCTATAGCCTGTAATAAGGGATAGTCGGATTTACTAAAAGCTTAATAGCCTCAACCTGAATCTTTATCAACTCTTTCATTTTAAGCAATAGCACAATTTGTGTAATGTAATGTAACAAAATGCATATCTCGAAAAGAAATTGTACTAATCACATGCTTTTTCATGATTAAAATACCACAAAAAATAAAATTTAATTTCAGCATAATGTATTTTCATTAAAATGGTGACTTTTTTAAGTCAGTGATTTTAGTAGACCTTCATTGTCAATAAAAAAATTATATACAACATTTATAAATTGATGCGAAAAACCCATCTTTTGATTATACTGAAATTAAAGTTATAATTTAATAAAGGTAAATACATCAAATAATTTATTAAAAATGAGACTTTTTTAATCGGTGAATCGTGTTATGTATGGAGGTGATTCAATGGGAAATAATTCTTTATTGCGTACGGATAAGGAATTTGTTGAAATATATCATCGGAATGTAAATATAGTTTATAAGCTTTGCTATATTTACTTGAAAAACTCTGTCGATGCGGAGGATGCTGTTCAATCTATATTTCTGAAGCTGCTGCAATCAAATGTATATTTTAATAGCTGTGAACATGAAAGGGCATGGTTAATCACAACAGCAAAAAACCATTGCAAGGATATGCTTAGATCCTGGTGGAAACGAAAACGTGTTGATTTTCAAACTATGCCGGATATTGCTTCACGGGATGAATACAGGGAAGATAAAGAAATAATTGAAAAGCTTCTTGCTCTTCCCGAAAAGTACAGAGTAGTATTGCATCTTTATTATATTGAAGATTATCCGGTAAAAGAAATATCAAAACTTTTGGATCGCAGCGAAAGCACCATCCGGTCACAACTGCAAAGAGGCCGTGAAAAGCTTAAAATTGATTTAGGAGGAGGTAAAAACCTTGAATAAAAAAGTTACGAACAGAATATCTGAAATTCTTGTACCTACAGAAGAACAAAAAGAGAGGATGTTATCTAATATTTTAGATGAACACAAAAACGAAACAGCTAAGAAAAGGAGCTATATGCCCATGAAACGATTAAAACCTGTTCTTGCAGCGGCGACAGTTGTTTTCTGCCTGATTACCACAACAGCCTTTGCCGCTTCATATTTAGGGTTAGATATTAAGTTCATTAATTTTCTAAACCCTTCAAGCAATGAACAATCAGAATACTTAGCAAGCGGAGCCTATGTTGTTGACAAGCAAATAAAAAACAAAAATGGAACATTGGATATTAAACAGGTTATAGGCGACAGCAATGCGACATTAATTTTAATGGATTTTACAGCCCCGGAGGAAACTGTTTTAGATAAGCCGCACTATAGTTTTGACGATATGTATATTGATGTTATTGGAAATCATGGTTTTATTGGTTATGGGATTATTGCATTGGAGGATGAAAATATTAACGATAATAAAATCAGCATGGTTATGCGAATAAATAACAGAGACAGCTTTATGGGGAAAAAAATTCATCTGAAATTTACGGATTTACAATGGGCAGATACACGCCCGGGAGAGTTTACCACCATTGTACCCGGTGAATGGGAGGCACGTTTCAATCTTGACTTCAGGAACTGCTCAACAACCTATGAGGTAAATAAAAATGTGACCGTTTATGGCTATGAGGCAATTTTAAAGACGATTTCAATTTCTCCCATTTCTGTTGCTTTAAATCTTGACAGCAAATATATAAGTGATATAGTTGGGGCTTCAGAAGACTGGGAAGCAGAAAACAGGGAAGTTCTTAGCCTGAACGAACATTCGGATATTTATCCCATAACGATAAATTACAATGATGGAACCCGGGAAACAACCGCTGTTCTTAAAGGTTTGCGCTCTATGGGTACTGATGGCATATGGTTTATAAAAAATTTTGAGAATGTTATAAATGATAAGGAGATAAAATCTATCACATTCTTTGACGCAGAGATTCAAATCCCTCATTGAGCCCCACACCTTAGAGAGTACCATCTCGGAAAAAAGCTGCCCCATTTGCAGTTATGCTATGGGGCAGCCGTTATTTTAGGAAAGTCTTTTATTTCTTTCTCAATTTTTCATCTATAATAGTGTTGTCAAGGGAAGACTTGAATTCCGATTGATTTTTAAATTCGTTTACAGCTTTTCTGACCTTAGTGAATGAGGCAAGTGTTCCGGGTCCTGCAATACATCCTCCGGAGCATGCCATTCCTTCCAACAGATATCCGTTTTTCTTTCCTGCCTTTGCCAACCTCATAAGCTTTACGCATTCTTGCAGTGTAGAAGCACTTTCAACATTTATTTCCCTTGAAGGGTCTATTTCCTGAGCGGTCTTCTTGACCGCCTCGGCAACTCCTCCGGCTATTGCATAGCCCCGTCCCAAGGTTGAAGAGTCCTGTATTTCTTTTGATACCTCTATTTCTGATAATTCTATATCCTTTGCAACAAACATACCCATAAGCTCTTCAAAAGTTATAACAAAATGAACATAGTCCTTTACATCTTCTCTCAACGCTTCCAATTTCTTTGAAATGCATGGTCCTATGAATGTTATTTTAGCCTTGGGATCCTTATTCTTAATATACTTTGCCGTTTCAACCATGGGAGATGAGGAATCGGATATATACTCGTATTGGTCGGGAAACAGTTTTTGAACCATTATGGTCCATGAATTGCAGCAGCTTGTTCCCATATACGGAATTTCCCCCGGAACTCTTTTAAGAAATTCATGAGCTTCCCTAATTGTTGTTATATCCGCTCCGAGACCTACCTCTGCTACATCTTCAAATCCAAGCATCTTTATACCTTCAAATATTTGAACCGGTGTTGCCAAGGGACCGAATTGTCCCAAAAATGAAGGCGCAATGATTGCATACATGTGATTATTTGTTTTAAGCGCCTTTATGAGCTGATATATTTGTGATTTGTCGGATATGGCTCCATATGGACACTGAGTTATGCAGGCTCCGCAGGATGTACATCTGTCCCTATTTATCTGTGCTCTTCCCAAATAATCACTTTCTATTGCATTAACACCGCATGCTGCTGCACATGGTCTGTCATATTGAACAATTGCCTGATATGGGCATGTTTCCTTGCATCTGCCGCATTTGATACATTTATCACTGTCTATTATTGCTCTGTTCTTTCCTATGGAAACCGCATTTACGGGGCAAACATTGGTGCATGGATGTGCTAAGCATTTCCTGCAATTATCTGTAACATAAAAGGCCTTTGCCGGACATGCTTCACATGCAAATGTAATTACATTTATTAAAGGTTCTATAAAATTAGTTTTATCAACATCCATCTCGGAAATCCCGTCGGTAATGCGATGATATTCCGTTGGCTTTCTTGCATTTAAGCCCATTGTAAGCCTTAGCCGCTCATCTACTATCGCTCTTTCTCTAAATACGCTGTCTCTGTATGTCGCAACTTCGCCAGGCAAAATTTCAAATGATGATTTTTCCAACTCGCTTAAATCAGTACCATCATAAGCCATTTTTGCTATTTTCGCAAATACCTGTCTTCTGATATTTATTAGATCAACGTAACTTTCTTTCATAAAAAATATTCCTCCAAAGTTTCTCTGTCATTTTCGCAGCTTGTTAACTATTTTCTCCATTACGGTCTGACTTGTAGCGTTGAATATAGGCTCATCATCAACAACTACTATAGGTGCAACATTTTCTTTGGTTTCTTTACAAAAACCTAAACATTTAATTGCTTCCACTTCTAACTCTTCATCACTGTAATTATCGGCATCTTCAAAAATTATATCCCTTAAATCATCAATTTGATCTAAAATATTCATCGAACCCAACAATGTGCAGTTTGATCCTACGCAGACTTTCACTTTCATAATACTCCTCCAAATGTGCGAATTTTTTCTCTTTGTTTATATTATAACTTAAATGAGCAGGTTTTTCCACAAATAATTTATGTATCCTTATTTACTTTATTACTTATTGATACTTGTTTCGTTTTCTGCTCCGGATGAATATAAGATTCTCCATCTAAATGCTTTTTGTATTCACTCAGCAGCATTGTTTTTTGTTCGTGTAAAAAAGACAGTTCCTCTTCGTTAAAATTCTCCTTTGGCAGCTCTATCTGCCTTAATATATTAAACTCTTCCGGGGATATGTTATTCCATTCCCTATCCTTTAGAAAGCTATAAAAAAGCGGAATGTCAAATAAACGAAATCTGTAATCCTTCGGTCGAGGATTCTTATTCGTAAAGCGTTTTATCCTTGCCCCACGCGCATTAGACCATGAACACTTTTCATCATCTTTATATTCATAGGGATTAGCTCCTATATCTGCGAAATATACAACTGTCCAGGCTCTGTTTATTATTGCATCATTGCTGTCTGCTGCAATAGATTTAGCATATTCCAATGCAAATTCTTTCACCTCGGGCACATCCGAAAGTACGCATCCATATGCCAAAGTCAATCTCATTATAGGATGCACAGGACGCGGCTCAATTAATTTCATCAGGAAATCCGATGCATCGATTCCCAATCTCGTAATAAAATATATGGTTTGTTCTTTTACATGTATGTCTTCTTCTGAATCACCTGTCGTTTCATACAATGCTGCCAGGTTTTCCTTTATTTTATACTTATCCTCAACAGATATAGTTCTGAATACATCACCGATAAAATTGGTTACATCATCCTTTAGTTCGTATGCAAAAAGTTTTTTTAACTTGTCTGTCTCGTTTTCCAACATAGCCACAATAGTACTCCTTGCTAAAAAAAAGGCGGCTAAGCTCCTGTGATAAAATGATGCCGCGTAATCGGCTCCCGCTATATTGTTGTTATCAATAATAAGCAAGTCCTTTACTGCGGTATTATTTTCAACAGTCTCAGTAACCTTATATTTTTTTCCATCATAAATTTCCTCTGCGGCAAATTGCAGTTCTTCAATAATTTTCGTTTTGTTATCTCTGCAGCTGCCTCTTTTCAGTTCTCTGTCTATCCATTGCCTGACAAACTTTTCGTACAAATCATATATTCCGTTAATTTCCGTTTCGTTATTTTCAACTAAAAATGTAAGCAGTGCCAATTGAAAAGGATTTTGCCTGAACCTTTTCAAATCATCATTTTTTACCGCTAATTTTTCAATTCTTTCCGGCAGTTCCCGGCAATTTACAATAATTGAATACCTGCTGACAAAATGCTCTGACTGCTTTTCGTCCCACGGTTGAACAGTCAAATGTTCGTGGGCAAATATAACATTTTCACCAATAAACCGCCTGTAATAGTCTGAGCGGCAGCCCAACCAAAAATAACATCCCTTAATTGCCTTAAGTTTTGCAATAAGCTGCTTGTATCCATTGTAATCATTATGATATGCCTCGTCTATGCCATCAATAAAAATAATCAAATCATCATTTGGTCTGATTTTTTGCTCTTGTATCTCTATGAAAAAAGATTGAGTATTATCTGCAATTTCATCTGCTGTCATATAAAAACAGTCTATGTTTTCTAATTTATTAAAAGCAAATATAAATCTTAGAAGCGTAGATTTTCCGGCTCCGGCTTCTCCTAAAATTATAAGGTGTCGGTTTTTCAAAGTCAGCAATTCATTGAAGCCGCACTTCCCCCGGCGTGTCTCAAACTCCGGAAATACAAACAGCTCGGGAAAAACCTCCCGATACTTTAAGCTTTTATCAAACCAAGGAAATATTGCCTGGTTTATTACTATCTCCTTCCGTGCCGAAATATAATTTTTTAACGCATTTTCATTTAGCACTTTGCTATTCTCGTCAGATGTAAGCCGTGTGTCTATTTTTCGAAGGAGCCTTTGATTGTTTTTTACAATCATATTTGTTTCATAAGCGAGAGTCTTAAGCTCATCAGACATTCCGTCATTGATATAGCCTACAGTAAGTTTAATAATTTTTTGTACAGGAATTGTTTTTATTTCACACTCATCATACCTGCCGGCAATATTGGAAAACGTATCAGATAAAAGTTTTTCATTATTGTCAGATTCAAAGTATTTTCTTGCATTATAAACATCAAATAATTCAGAAATAATAGCTTCCTTGCAATTATCAGGCATTTCATAGGGTTCTTCGATACAAGCTTCGTCCAAAGCCTTTAATATAGCAGTCTTAACCGTTTCATCTAAAAGCTGCTTAGGAGTTTGCTCTTTTTTAGAGATTCCCATAATGCCGCCCTTCGCTGCAGCCCCCGCAGCCTCTGCTATATGCCCTGCTCCGGGAATGGCTGCGACCGCTGCGGCTATAACAATACCCGATATCTCTGCAATTACATCTTTAGGACTCCATGTCATAAAATTCACCTCAATTTCAAGGACAATAGCTGCATGACCCACAGCTCATCTCCATGCTCTCTAATTTCATCAATTTTAAGATTAATTTTACCCTATTGGGGTATATATAATAAATCAAATTTTATATTTGATTTTATTATACTCGAATTATAGTTTTAATACAATTTTAAATGGTTAAAAATAAAAATAAAGGAGACAAAAATGGAATTTAAAGAATACACAGCATTTTATTTAGGTAACATAGAGGACTGCTTAGCGGAAATTCGATTTACTCATAGGGATGAAAATACTATTGTCGCTGAAAGCACCAAAGTGTCTGATACATTAAAAGGTCAGGGCATGGGTGGAAAGTTAGTGAAAAGAATTGTTGATTATGCAAGAAGTGAAAATAAAAAAATAATTCCCGTATGCCCGTTTGTGGTGGCAACATTCAAAAAAACACCGGAATATGCAGATGTATGGCATAAGGAATGAATTTGTAACCCCCGTTAAATTTATATCATCGATGTTATAAAACTGAAAAAAATTAAAGTTTATAGTATTAATATTATAAACTTGACAGTTTTTCTATTTTGTAATAAAATGGTAATTGAGGAGTGATGATATGGTTATCAAAGAATTTAAACTTAAAAATAGAGATTTATATTTAAATCGTTTAATTTCTTTTCAAGATACGGAAATTATTAAAGTGATTACTGGAATTAGACGATGCGGAAAATCAAGCTTGCTTAAATTGATGGCGGAACATTTAAGAAAATCCGGCGTAAAAGATGAACAAATAATTGAATTAAATTTTGAATCTATGACTTTTTATGCTATGGATAATAAACAGCTTTATTCTTATGTTAAAGAAAAAGTTCTGCAAAATGAAAGGATGTATTTATTTTTAGACGAGGTTCAGATGATACCTGCTTGGCAAACAGCAGTTAATTCATTTAGAATAGATTTCGATTGTGATATATATGTTACCGGATCAAATGCTTTTTTGCTTTCATCTGAACTATCAACTTATATTTCAGGAAGATACGTTGAAATTAAAATGCTGCCTCTTTCGTTTCGAGAATTTATTGATTTTAATGACTTTATATTGCAAAGTTATACTTCGATAACCGGCGAAACACGTAAAAGAGTAATTGATGAAAAAAATGAAATGTATGAAATAAATGAGTTATTTGATGCATATTTAAAATATGGAGGTATGCCCTCAGTTATAGATGTGGGACTGCAGCAGGATAAGGTTACCGCTATGCTGGATGGTTTGTATTCTGCCGTGGTTATTCGCGATATTTTGGAAAGGGGACGACGCAAAGAACAAAGAGCAATTACAGATCCCATCCTTCTTAGAAAATTGATTATGTTTCTTGCTGATAATATCGGAAACAATACATCTGCCACTTCAATTGGCAATATATTAGTAAATGAGGGTCTGCTTGAAGAGGGATATCGCAAAGTAAGACCTGCTACACAAACAATCCAAGCTTACATTGAGGCACTGATTGAATCATATATATTTTATGAAATAAAAAGATTTGATATTAAAGGAAAAGAATTCCTACGTACATTAGGGAAGTATTATATTGTAGATATTGGTTTGCGTAATTACTTACTCGGCTTTCGTGAAGGAGACAGAGGACACATACTTGAAAATATAATATATTTTGAACTGTTACGACGCGGATACAATGTTGCAATCGGTAAGTTAGGTAATAAGGAAATTGATTTTGTTGCAACCAGTACATATGAAAAGAAATATATCCAAGTTACAGATAGTATGGATTCTTTAGAAATCCGTAAACGCGAATTAACACCATTATTATCTATACGAGATAATTATGAGAAAATAGTACTTGTTCTCAATTACGATTTGGCACAAACAATTGAAGGGATTAAAATTATAAAGATATCAGACTTTTTGCTTGAAGATTATTAGCAAGCACCTTCATTTTGCATTTGAATCTCGAAAGTAGGTCATGTTTACCTTTTATGGTGAGTAAACAATACCGGATCGGTCTGTGCCAACTCTCTTGCCATTTTAACATCAAGGGAGACGTATGTTCGTTTCTGACCATCCGCAAGAAAGCCGGTTCCAATGCAGTAATAGAAACCCGTTGGATTTATTATGACAATGAAACTAATTCCTGGGCTTATGCCAGTGATACCAGCGATTCCGGATTCAGCATAACCGGTTCGGAGAGCATAATGCCAGGTTTAATTATAAGGCCTGATATTGATCTTTCTGTATTTAAAATCTTTCCTTCTGTTCCTACAAGCCTGACGGTCAGTCCTTATATGTTTTCCCGTCTTGATCTGTTTTGGAAGGATAACTCTCACAATGAAACAGGTTTTGTCATTGAAAGGAAAGTAAAAAACGGAAGCTACGCTCAAATTGCAACTGTAGGAACTGATATCACAAAATATTCGGATACCGATGCAGTTTTAGATACTACTTATTATTACAGAGTTAAAGCCACCGGTGAACTTGATTCCGGTTATTCCAACGAAGCTTCCGGAACATTACTTAAAGTTGCATTAAAGCCAAATATTGACTTATTGGAAAGGATAATTGCCATTAAACCTCCAAGCAATTTAAAAGCCAATTCTGTTTCCGGCGACCCCAATGGAGTGAATTTGTCTTGGAAAGCCAGTGATTCGGATATCGATGGCTACATTATTGAAAGAAAATCCGGCACCGGTGATTGGGAAATGACTTCTTCTGCCGGTACAGATGAAACTAATGTGACCGAAACCGGACTGAAAACTAACACCATTTACAGTTACCGGGTGAAAGCCTATAAGCTCTATATGAATTCAGATCCTTCCAATATAATTGAATTCAATACCGCTGCAGAAAAACCGGTTATTAATGGTCAAATCAGTTTGGATTTTTTTATAGACAATAATACTTATAAAATCAATGACATCTCATCTATCCTTGATGTAAGTCCGGTCATAAAGGAAGGTCGTACCTTGATTCCTATTCGCTATGTAACGACACCCTTCGGAGCTGAGATACAGTGGATTGACGAGGAAAAGAAAGTTACCATAACCCAAGGCACCACAATTATTGAACTGTGGATAGGCAAAAATATGGCAAAAATCAATGGTGAGAGTGTTCCAATCGATCCCGGCAACAGCACAGTAATTCCTTTAATCATCAATGGAAGGACTATGATGCCTCTGCGCTTCATTGCTGAGAACCTCGGCTGTGAAGTAAAATGGATATCTGAATACAAGCAGGTAAAGATTATTTATCAAGGCAATAAGTTAGATCCTCAGCCGGAGCCGCCTATTAATTAAGCAATCTGACAAATAGAACCGGTGTGAAGCAATTCTACACACCGGCTCTTATAATTTCTAATTATTTTGACTGTTAACTTTATCAAGTAGCTTTTCTATTTCTTCCTTTGGAAGCTTCGTTACCTCGCTGACTAGTTCTATGTCCAAACCCTTTTTAAGCATTTCCGCAGCCATTTCAAGAATGCCTTCAGCTTTGCCTTCTTTTTTTCCTTTTACTATTCCTTCTGCTTTACCTCTTGTATAAACATATTCTGCCACTTCGGACACCTCCTTCGATAGTTTCAAGTCCGCATATGTTTCTGAGAAATAATTTAATAAATACATTGTTGCTTCAGTTATTTTTGTATAATCATCTTCCGTTATTTTTTCTTTGTCCATTAATTTGCTCATATCTTTTAGTATCTCAATTGTATCAGTTTTATCTGTTTTGACAATCTCAAAAATTGGTTTTCATCTGCTGATCTTATTTTTTTTATCTTTTCTCTCAGCCTGAATATTTCCAGTGGAAGCAGCGAATACAGCTCATTCTCTATTTTTATATCCCAACACTTTGCATATCTTAGATATAGAGGAAACTGCTCTCTGTCTACCTATCATTCTAATGAATAATATTTATGTAATGTAATAAAATACATATCTCGAAAAAAAATTTTACTAATTACACGCCTTTTCGTGATTAAAATGCCAAAAAAATAAAATTTAATTTCAGGACAATGCATTTTCATTGAAATTTGCAGGTTTCAAAAAATGAATACTCCAAAAAAAAATTTTCTGATTGGACTCCTTTTTGAGCATAAAATACATTTCCAGTTATGCTATGGGGCAGCCTTTATTTTCACTTCTCGCACTAAGGTATAGAATGTCACAGTGGAATTCCGGGGACTGACCATAAAATGGCATGAGTAAGAGTCTTATTCAGGAATTCAAAGGTCCGTCCCCAAAATACTACAAAATACTAAAGCCGGTGACACGGTAGATATAAAATGGACTTCAGAAGTTGACGGCGGTGAAAGGACTATGATGCCTCTACGCTTCATTGCTGAGAACCTCGGCTGTGAAGTAAAATGGATACCTGAATACAAGCAGGTAAAGATTATTTATCAAGGCAATAAGCTAGATCCTCAGCCGGAGCAGCCTGTTAATTAAACAATCTGACCAATAGAACCGGTGTGAAGCAATTCTCCGCACCGGCTCTTATATTTTGTCATACAATTTCCTATTCTTCTTTTAATAACTTACTGTAATAAGAACAGCTTGCATATAGTGCGCCGGCCGGGTTATGTGCAAGTACTCTATCCTTGGTTATGAGAGTTGTAACAAGTGCTTCGGAATACTTTATAAAAAGAGAATCATGTCCTACGCAAAGTCCAACAATGACATTAAGATCTGTTTTTTCTAAGTTTAAAATTTTAGCTTGTGCAATAGGATTACAAATTGCTTCATATTGACCTTCACAGACCTTATCCTCTTCCGCTATACCAATTTCACTTTTATCAATACCGCCCACTTTACAAATAACACTGTAATTTTCAAGCCCCTTTGCTTGTAAAATTTTTGCAAATATTTTACTCTCTTCAATTAAACCCATGCAAGTAGCAATTCCTATTTTCCTTGCACCTATTTTCTTTGCAAACAATATTATTTCTTCAACTCTTGTAATTTTACCATAATACTGTCCTTCAACTTCGGCAGATGCAATTGCGACTTTAGAAACACATTCATCATTTTTATATAAATCGAATGAATCCCTGAAAATCTTTTCGTCTAAATTCTCTGTAAGGCAAAATTTTGGAAAGTTTTTAGTTCTTGATGCACAATTATATGTGCTGCAATCTGTGCATGTTCTTTTAATATCCTTCATACTCTTCTCCTTAAATCTTTTTTTAACAATGATATACTTTAACATAATAACTTGCGACAATACAAATTTATATAAAATAAATGAAGCTTATCTTAATTCCATACGCAAATCATTTTTCTTCGACATAATGATTTAGAAATTGTTTTGTTTTTTCTTCTTTTGGTGAATTAAATATTTGATTTGGAGTACCACTTTCAATGATATGTCCTTCATCCATAAAAATAATGCGATCAGCAACATCTTTTGCAAATGACATTTCATGAGTAACTATCATCATTGTTATACTATGTTCTTTAGTCAGTCTTTTAATAACACTGAGCACTTCTCCCACTAAGTATGGGTCTAATGCACTTGTTGGCTCATCAAACATCATCAACTTTGGTTTTAACGCCATAGCTCTTCCAATGGCAACTCTCTGCTGCTGTCCTCCGGAAAGTTTTGAAGGATATTCATTTGCTTTGTCTTCAAGTCCTACTTTACGGAGAACATCCGATGCAATTTCTCCAACTTCAGCTTTATTCTTATGTTGAACAACTTCTAAAGCCAGTGTAATATTCTCTGAAACTGTTTTATTATTAAATAAACAAAAATTTTGGAATATCATTGCGCTTTTTCTACGAAGGCAGTATATTTCCCTTTTTTTTATCTTGGAAGCATCAATTGTGATATCATCAATAGATATTATTCCTTCATCAGGAATTTCCAAGTAGTTTAAGCAACGCAGCAGTGTAGATTTTCCTGTTCCGGAGGGACCGATAATTGCCACAACTTCCCCTTTATTTATTTCGAAGCTTATACCTTTTAATACCTCAAGCGAACCAAAACTTTTTTTCAATCCTTCAACCCTTATCATTTTAGCTCCCTCCTTGTTTATACAAATATTTCTCTAATTTTTTTTGTCCGATATTAATTAGCTTTGATATACAAAAATATATAATAACCACAATTAAATATGCTTCAAAAAATTTAAACGAGCCGTTTCCCAACAAAGTTGCTTGTCCCATAATTTCACGAACTCCCAATGTAAAAGCCATAGAAGAATTCTTTAACAGTGCAATAAAATCATTAGATAAAACCGGAATCGCAACTCGTGCTGCTTGCGGCAATACTACATGGTATAAAACCTGTAACCTTGTCATCCCTACAGAAAGACCGGCTTCTGTTTGTCCTTTTGGAATTGCTTCTAATGCTGAACGCATACTTTCTGTTGTGTAAGAGGCTGCATTTAATGTCAAGCCTAAAATTGCTGCATTAATAGCGTCCATATTTCTAAAAAACGAACTTATTTGTGCAAATCCATAGTAAATAAAAAACAGCTGAACAAGTAATGGGGTCCCTCGAAAAACATCTATATACACATTTATAATAGGCGTTAAAATACGTACCTTGTAATAACGAATAATCGTAATTATCAGTGACAATAATATAGTAAATATCATTGACAAGATTGTTATTTTTAATGTTACATTAAGATAAGACAGCACTATGGGAAATTGTTTGATAACATATAGTAAATCAATTTTCAATATTTACACCTCCATAAAAATTACCCACCATATAAACCAAGCGGGTAATTTATTGATTAAAAAACTAAACAATTAATAAAAATCAAATAGTGGTTCATAAGCAGTTACATCAAGACCAAGCCACTTTTCACACAATTCCTTCATTGTTCCATCATCAATCATTCCTTGTGTGGCTTCACTAAAAGCATCACAAATTAACTTGGAACGTTCATCATTCATGCGGAAAGGAAATGAACAAGAGGCTTTTTCTAATGGCGGACATTCTGCAACTTCTAAATCAAGCCCGGCTTGTCTTGCTTGTTCTAATGCTGAAACAGGAGACTTATAAATTGCATCTAAACGTCCTAAATCTAAATCATAACATTCTCGTTCTGCATTATATGCAACAATTTCAAAATCAAAGTCAACACTATCTTGTAATTCCTTTAGACGAAGATATGTATTTCCACCGCCTGTACATCCAATCTTTAATCCTTCTAAATCATCGAAGGTTTTAATTTTTGCTCCATTACCCTTTTGAACGATAAAACAGTTTTCATCAAAAATATATTCTCTTGAAAATATGTATTTTTCTTGACGCTCCTTACTGGGGAATATGCAACATACAACACTGTCAATCTTTTCTGAATCTAATTGACCAAAAATTCCATCCCATGCTAAAGGCTCAATTTCAATTTCAAGTCCTGTTCTTTCAGATATTTCATTCAACACATCAATCTCGAACCCTATCAGTTCACCATCATCATTTGAATAATTAAATGGCGGATATACACCATCAGTACCAAATTTAACTACTCCAACTTTGCCTGCCAAACCTTCAGCAGCAGCATTTTCCGGAGTATTGGTTTCACTTTTTAAATTGGAATCAACTTCTTTGATTTTTGGTTCTTGATTACATGCAACCATTGATGATAACATAGCTACAATTAGTAACACACTTAATAATTTTTTCATCCTTTTCTCCTCGTTTTCTAATTGAAGTTTTAAAAGTATATATACAAAAGAATGATTCTAAATCATTATATGATTAATGTATCAAAAGCACAATAAATACGATATTTGCACCTTGAAAATTTAATATAAAGAATCGGAAAAGGCATGAAAAATGCAGGATTTTATGGTATAACATTATTTAAAACGCTGCTAAAATAGGTACCGTAATGCCTTCCGTTTCTAGACAATATCCAAATAAATTTTGACGACTGTGTTCTTAATCTTACAGAAAGAGAATAAATTGTTTAATTTCTTAAGCAGTTTAGATTAATATACTCAAATACCAAGATTATGCTAAAAACAAGTCATGGTATAAATAAATTAAATGTGTCTTTCAATCTAATCATTATAAAAAAAATAATTTTATAGTTTTGCATAGAATTTTAAACTTCATTTATACACAATTATATCAGTTTTATATTTTTTGTAAAATAGGTTCTTCTAATAGTAGGGTAAATTGACATAAAATATTCATATATCACTTTTTATATCATAAATTAAAAGTAATTGACTATATTGAATACCAATGGCTTTGACACACCGAACAAAAAATTTAATGTTTCATCAAGCTTAATTCTTTCAGTCTTGTTTTTTTCATCATTATCCATTTTCATCTCCGAATTACTAATTGAAGGTATTTTTAGGTAAACAGCTCTCTGTCTCCATATTATTCTAATGAATAATATTTATGTAATGTAATAAAATACATATCACGAAAAAAAATTTTTCTAATTACATGCCTTTTCGTGATTAAAATGCCAAAAAAATAAAATTTAATTTCGGCACAATGCATTTTTCATTGAAATTTACAGGTTTTAAAAAATGAATAATCAAAAAAAAATTTGCTGATTGGACTCCTTTTTGGACATAAAATGCAGATGTTAACAAATGACTACTTAACTGATGTACACAGTAAAACCTACAACAAGATTCCAAAAAGATGTGAAGTTAGCAGCAAACGTGGATATAAAATAGATCTTTGGCGGAGTTTATTAAAAAGCTTTCTATGGGAAAGTCTTGGATAAAAAATACAATGATCACCATCATAAAAAAGCTGCCTCATTTCCAGTTATGGGGCAGCCTTTATTTTCACTTCTCGCACTAAGGTATACAATGTCACAAGGCATTACTTATAAAAACCAGCATTTACAATGCTATTATATTTTGCGTCCAAATTACTGGTTCTAATTTCTAATATATTAGCATTTTCTAAATCAATTACAAAATCAACCGGGCTATCGCCTGAGCTTAATAAATTTATCGTTTCTACTACCTTTTCATCGACTACAAACTCAATAATTCCTTTTAAATTTTCTTTACTTCTATAATCATACGGTAAAATTAATGTACCTTTTAATTTGCTGTATTTGCTGTTTAAAGCATATCCTACCTTGCTGTTAAATTCTTGCCATGTAAACTCTTTAGTGGAATATAAATATGAATATCCATTATATGTATCTCCAAAATTATCATTTATGCTTTCTGAAAAAGAACTAAATCCATCCTTATACAGATAATCCATGTCTTTAAGTTTTACATCAGGATATAAAGATTCTTTCTTATCATATTTGCCTATAACAACGGTTGCCGTATCAGCATCCCAGTTTACATCTTGCCCTAATGCATCAGCCACCGCCCTTACCGGCAAATAAGTTGTTCCATTGTAAATAAATGGTTCGACTGTATTCCCATTGGCATCCTTAGGTGTTACTATCTTACCGTCTATCATTAGCTTTATCTCGTTAAAATATACTGTTATATTTTTTCCCACTGATACAGCTAAACCCTCAAATGTCATTAAAAATATAAAGATAATTACCAGTGCCCATGTTGTCAAAGTTTTTTTACTATAATTCCTCATATAATCTTCCTCCTTGATATTATGGTAGTGTCGAATAGACACTCCTGCTTTTTTTAAACTTTACACTTTCCTTTTATGAGTTAAAATCTTTGTTATCAATTAATAGCACAAACAACGGCTTTAATATCTAAAAGACCACAAATGCCTGAAGGTGAAAGTTCTTAAATGCTCGGCTGCTTTTGCAGTCGAGCATAAATATTATCAAAATTACAGTGTAAATTCCTGTACTTCAAATCCCAACAGTCGGCATATTATTGCCGCTACTTCACTGCGCTTGATATTGCCTTCAGGAAAGAAATTTCGTGCAGCGTCGCTGCCTCCAAGAATACCTAAGCGATAAAGCTTGTAAATATCGGCGGCATACTCACTGCTCATGGTTACGTCAGGAATAGCTCCGTCACCTACCGCATTAATTTCGATGATTCCAAATATTGTCTTGAATATATCCTTGTTATTATCATGGATGGCATTGAAAATATGGGCAAATTCTTCCCGCGTAATTTTTACGTTGTAATCCTGGTACTGCCATGGAAGCCCATTTTCCTTCGCGTAATCCACATAGGGCTGATACCAGGGGCTGCCGGTTTCAAAATAGCCCTGCGGGTATATATCATGCATAAGGAGATCCATTCTTGCGGCAAGAGTAATGGCTTCCGCTACGGTCATGTTGTCATTAGGTGCAAATACTCCGTCACTCTTGCCATTCAGCAGTCCGGTATCCGATGCCATAGCAACATAGATAGAGTACCATTCGTCTTCAGAAACGTCAGTAAACATTGACTGAGCAGATATCTCAGCACCACCCGCAGCTTCACCTTGCTCCATAAGTGCTATAATCGGCAGATACCTGCCATTTTCAACAGCACTTAGTTTTGTTCTTAACTCAGCCAAAAATTCTTCATTGTAAAAACCATTGGCATCGATGAATCCTCTTACCTCCATTGCCTTCGCATTCATAGCTTCATCTGCTGAGAAACCTTCAATTTCAATATCATAAACAAAAACAATCATTTCCACGCAGGCGTTCATGATTTCTTCAGCAGAAAATACCGTGTATTCGGAGCTGTCATTGATAGTAAAGAAATCTTCGGTAATTTCAATCATTGCCTCAACACTTTCATAACCATCCTCATATTTACATACGCTAAACAAATAGTTGCCCGGCTCTGTCAAATTAAGTGTTATTTCAGCGGAAGAAAAATAATCGCGCCTATATTCGCTTCCATCCATCATCCTGATGACAGCATATGGCTGCAATGCTTCCAACTCTGCCTGAGATATAAGCTCTCCGGTGAGTGTCGAGTGAAGAACAATCTGTATATCACATTTCCCACCCTTATAGATTGTTATTTCCGACACAAATCCATGGTCGACTGAGCCATCTTCGATAAACTCATCAGCCAGCGCCGTAACATGGAATGAAGCTAAGCACATAATCAGTGCCAGTAAAAATGATAAAACCTGTCTTTTCATAAAATTTTCTCCCCATATAATATATTTATATTCATTCAACCATTATGTTGCTTGAATTCCATCATATTCCAATATTAATACTATAATCCGAGCTTTCACAATTGTCAATATTTATATTATCGTTTTTAGAATTCCGAGGACGACCTTAAAACGTCATGAATCAAAGTCTTATTCCGGAATTCAAAAGTCCGTCCCCAAAATAACCCAAAATAATACAGGTAGCTTTATTTCGCCATTACCAATTCGTCAAATTCGCGACATAATGCGTTACAAATACAAACTTACCAACTTTAAATCAAGTGAGAAAAACCGTATTCAAAATTCTCTAACTGTTTCTAATATCATGATTTCCAGCGTTGTTTCTGATACCTTTGGTGTAAGTTCCATGAAAATTATTAATCATATTCTTGAAAACCCAGATGATAAAGATTTTAATATTTCACAGATGCTACACGGCAGTATGAAAGATACGACAGAAACAATTACAAAATCTATTGATGGAAATTCTCTTCAATCTCGATGCTCTTGGCACAAAATCACCCCTTTTGATGACTCATACCATGTGTTGTGCAGAATGTCAATCCTTTAAATTGCAACATAGCGGCATTTATGACAACATCTCCCCGTCCCCTTGTCATACCCTTGTCATACGTAAGAGGGAACGGAGCCGCAAGGCTTCCCGCCCACCTGACAACCAACGATATATAAAAACACCCAAAGGGATTATCTTGAATAAAACCTTTAGGTGTTTTTTGTGCAACTAATTATAAGAATTTTTAAAGCTCAGCTTTAATTTAAATTTAAACTATGGATTCAATTGTATATATAATTATTTTGGATAAAAATATACCTGCGCTTTCGCATTGGTATATACATTATACATAGTCTGAATACTGATCATATGTCGAATAAATTGAAAATGGCTGCTGTGATGAAAGCTTTACACCTCCTATAGTATAAGAAAACGTTACAAGACCAGCTGCTGATGCAACAATTTTATATCCCATACTTGTAATAAACCATTCGTTTCTTTCATAATCTATATCTTCCAAACCCACAGCAATATCATAATACCAAAGACCAGGACTATCTACGTATCCATATTCCCCATTATTAATATTAAGTTCTGCCCATGACTCATACTTTATATTTACAAAAGCCAAACCTGTGGAATGTTCTACATATTTTCGACCTTCATAACCTCTGATAACCCACTGTGCGTTGGGGGTAATATCATTAATAGCAGACAATCCATCTTCTTTTAGTAATTTTTGCAACTTCTCATTGTCTTTATTAAGTTCATTGAAAGAATCTATCAATCCTTTTTCAATTCTATTAAATATAGATTCAAACTCTTCTCTTGTAATAGGATTATAGTTACTATCATCTATTACTTCACACTTTAAGTCGTACTTTTTATGAAGTTCCATAAATGCACTAACGAACTCTTCTTTACTAACTATATCAGGTTTTACGTTTCCCCCAACAGCGAAGGCTTGCAAAACAACACTATTAATACATAATAACATTATCATAATAAAGATGAGCAAACTTTTCTTTTTCATAATAATCTCCTTTGTATATATTTTTTTTATTATACTATATGCTTTAGGAATATTATGTCATAATTTAGCATAATAATAAAAATATAATTGGTTTTTTATTAGAATACTTAATCTTGATTCTTTTTAATATAAATATCTAATGCTTTCAATAACTTCAACGCTATTATAACAAACAATACACGTAAAATCACATATACAGCCACCCGAATGATAGCTAAAGCCATATAACCCTCCCATAAAAAATTAATAAAGTATATCAATCGTTCTATTAACTTCATCTTACTAATTTGGATACCTTTTCCTATGCTTAATGATAATTTAAAAGCACTGAAAAGTCAATGATTAATAATCAAGAATAAATTCGTTTGTGCGTATTTTCTTATTTTTTTAACTCATTAAATGAAAATAACACCGCATAAAAACCTAAAACCTCGTTTATAAAGGAAATATATGGCATAAATCTGTTTTTATGGTAACCTTAACAGACCGATGACGGTCTCATTTTTTTATTATCATATACGGATAGTCAAGCTGCATTTGTCAATGAACGAATCTTTTCTTTCTTTTCTTTACCATTTTTTATTTTTCCAATTGCCATACTTCATTTCTTTTTCTCGTCTACATTGGCAGCTGTAACGGAATACGCTACAGGCAGCTCCGTGTCTACATCACATATGATGTGTGCCTTGAACCCGTAATGGTATTCCTTTTTTACTTGCTTCTTCCCATTCTTATCTACATAATGGTATTCCTTTGTGGACCATTTTGCATCATGTTCTGCATGGTTGTCTTTCGCAGACTTACCGGTTGCTTCCCTTTTCGCATAGCTTTCTACGTATTTCCCGTCTTCGGCTAACTTTTTCCCAAATCCTGGTATGAGTTTGTAGAGCTCCTCTACCTGCACATCGAAGATTATTGCTAGTTCCTTCCTTTCCTCGTCTGTCAAAGGTCTGTCAAAGGGACGGGGTTGCTGTCATCTTTTCTGAACTTTCTGTATTTTTCCCATATCTCTGTACGTCTTATTAATAATTTACTTAAACTTCGCACATAAATATTCTGATATGAACCTTGAAAATTCAACATAAAATAAGTAAAGAGCATATAAAAAACGGGACATTAAACACATAAACACAACTTAGATTTAAGATGCATAGGAATATTTTGCATAAAGGCATCCATTAGTTGATCTAATTGCTTTTTAGTTAATGCTAATTTGTCAGATAATGTATCCAAGAATAATTGCATTAACAAATGAAAAGCTTGAATCAAAGTAATATCAGCCATTTCATCTGCAACTAAATAGAATATTTCACCACATGTACGCAAATCTGTTTCACCACGATTTTCAACAGATAGCAGCATATATCTTGTAAATACTATTGCTGTATGTGCAGTCATTGCATCATAAGATAGAGAGTTACATTCTTTGCTTAACTTGAGATATGATTTGCAAACCTTGAAGAAAACCTCGATATTCCTTATGCCGATATTTTATTAATGCCGATTGTTTGATACTTGCCGTAAAAACAAGGTATCTTTCCTAAAAGCTGTGAAATGGTCCCAAGCGGAACCCCTGCCATGGAAAGTTCTGTCGCAAATGACCTTCGTAAGCTGTGAAAACCCCTCATAGGTTTTAACTCAACATCACCCCTAACACTATACTTAGTGATGATACCATTAAATGAGTAGTGTCTCTTATCCATAGAGCGCACAGGTTTCTTGATATTCAGAAATATTTCTTTGTACTCGCATTCGTGACGGCCTTTTAAGATGTAATCTGCAATCGCATTCATCACCCTCACACTTAGTGGTAATACCAAAGGTTCTAAGGTTTTGCACTGTCTTATTTTAACTTTACCAGCTTTCCAATCAATATCTGACAGGCAAAGTGTTCGGATGTCTACTCCACGAAGTCCTGTGTCAAATCCAAGTAGAAGAATTTTTTCACAGAGCCTGTTTTTATCTTCAACTGGTTAAAATCAAGTATCAAATCAGATCTGCCGTGTGATTTCAGGTACGAAGAAATATATTTGATTCCCCGCAAAGTCCTTCCAATACTGCCTTGATTTGTTATTGGCATCTCGGTTGTCAGGAATTCCATGAATACCTCATCTGAAATATCATCCACGGGAAACTTATGATATTCAGTATAAAAGAAAAAATGTCTTATTACGATGTCCATTTCAAATCTTGCTTCGCCTACAAGCTTATTCTCATCAAGAATATCTGCCACTAAATGCGCGGTATCACTAGATACTTTATATTTTTTTCTACTGCTAGCCGCTGAGAAATCCACATTTCCGGTATAGACCAGTGACTTCAACATCCTAACTACCCTCTTTTGAAACCTCAAGCATTCAGGGCAAATATCACCTTCATCACAGCGTCTTTTTACCATTTCAATGTATCCAGCCATTAATGCATCTGAAAAAGTCTCAACTTCCTTCCTGATAGCAAATTTCAAAATACAGTTGCACACCACTTGATACTGTTCCATACTCACCTCTAAGATTCCATACTTTCTTATCTCAGAAAGTAGTGTTTCGATAAGATGATTAAGCCTTGTTGATTGCTCCATTTTAATATCCTCCTTATCATGATGTTATTACAATTACATGATAAAGAATAATGCCGATATTGTCATTAAAACGGATGACAAACATAAGATTTGTAGTGAAAGTCGGCATTAAAGAAATATCAGCATTATATTCCAGCGCTTTCCGTAGATACGGATTACTTCTTCTTCATCTATGGTCATATCAGTCGTAACAAGAATGAGATAATCTTTTCTCTTGTTTCTGTTGCGAACATAAACAGCTCTTGCAGGA
>ENA-UOOK01001053-UOOK01001053.1-fermentation-metagenome-genome-assembly--contig:-NODE-1053-length-36940-cov-12.019385_pt1 | contig 36940 bp, 37 predicted proteins | sample MGYA00245777_ERZ724023 | MGnify/ENA primary metagenome ERZ724023 (study PRJEB28704, sample SAMN03018312) | fermentation metagenome | biome: anthropogenic terrestrial biome; feature: soil...
CTATTATTGAAAATAGTGGTATTGCTCATGAGTTTAGAACTACTGTTGTGAAGGGAATTCATGAGATAGAGGATGTTGAAGAAATTGTTAAAATGTTACCAGAAGATTCTCTTTTTTATATTCAAAATTTTAGGGCTGGGAAAACGATTAATCCTACATTAGATGGTTCTAACTCTTTTACAGAGAAGGAGCTAAAAGATATTCTTAAAGTAGCCAGAAAACATGTTAAGAACTCCTATGTTAGATAGATGGGTTTTCTAGAACCTTTATTACCCTACCATTAATCAAAGTATCACTATTTGCATCAATATATATTGGTTGATTTTGAGGGTTACTAGAGTCAGGGTATAGAATTACCATATTCTTACCTTTCTTAAACCTCTTTACAGTTGCACAGTTATCTATTATCGCAACAACGATATCCCCATCTTCAAATTGTGCATCTTTTTGTACAACGATATATCTTCCATTATCTAGCTTTTCACCATCTATCTGCGCTAGATTCATAGAATCACCCTTGATAATAAGGCTAAACAAATTATTCTTCCTTCCGATTATGTTTCTATCAATCTTAAGAACACCTATATTTTCCTCCTCGGCACTTACCATTGGTAGTCCTGCATTTGCATATCCTAATATTGGGACTCCTACAAGATAGTCATATACTATCTGATCATCATTCTCTACCATATGTATACCCCTTGGCTGACTAGTTCTGAAAATATAGCCTTTCTTCTCAAGGGCGGACAAATGTACAACGACACCTCTTTTTGTTGATATACCTAGCGCTTCCCGTAGTTCGTTGAGTGAAGGAGCATATCCATTCTCTAAGTAACACTCTTTAATTATTCTAAGAACCTCTTCTTGTTTCTGAGTGAGTATACCATCCATATGTGAGAATATTAAAATTAGATATATACCCAGTATACCCCCTTCGTGAAATTCTGCAACTACTTATAGTAGTAAGTTAGAACTGTCTTAAAGATTATATTATATCTTAATTTACTTGAACCTTTTTTCAAGAAACAGTATACTTTTTATATTAATTTAATAATTTATTTAAATGGCTGAAGAAAAAAGTGCTAAAAGAGTCTATAAATTAGACGATATAAAGTTCAATGAGGAGAATAAAACCATGGCTATTGTCTCATGGATTTCTATCGTAGGTCTCATTATGTTCTTTGTTGAAAAGAAGGATCTTTTTGTAAGATATATTGGTGCTCAAATAATAGTCGTTAATATTGCAGCTATTCTTTTGTCTTTGATTGTGATGGTAATACCTTTACTTCGATGGTTACTTGCTCCAATGCTTCCTTTAGCTACCCTTGTTATAATTATCATCGGAATGGTTAAAACATCAAAAGGAGAGAGATTTGATATTCCATTAATCTCTGAATATGCACTTAAACTAATGAGTGCTGTTTAGGTCTTTTTAGATTGTAAATAGAAAAGGGGAGAGAAATCTCCCTTTTTTTTTAGTAATATGATAGAATTGTTTCGTACCTCGGGGAGTAGTTCAGATGGCTAGAACGCTGCGTTTGGGACGCAGAGGTCGCAGGTTCAAGTCCTGTCTCCCCGACTCTACACTACTAAAGATATGCTACATACTACAATCAATTATCTTTCATATTTCCTAATTCCTCTATTATTCTTATTAATTTACCTAATTATTAGGTACAGAGATAGGTTGTTAAAAAAGAAACTCTTACTAATCCTATCTATTCTTTCAATACCCGTACTCTTACTGTTTATCTATGCAAGGTTTGTAGAGCCTAATACAGTAAAGGTACGGAGTAGTGATATAGAGGTCGGTTTTAAGACGAAAATCGTACTAATTGCAGATACTCATATTGGAGTATATTCTAATAAATCTTTCTTTAAGAAGGTTGTTAATAAAATCAATAGTATAGAGGAAGTTGATGCAGTTGTGCTTGCAGGAGATATAACATATAACCCTAAAAGAGAGGATATTCTAGAACTTCTTGCCCCTCTTAAAGATATAAAATACCCTGTGATTGCTGTTTTAGGAAATCACGACATTGGTCATCCTGGTCCTGATATTGAAGAAGATTTAGAGCTTGCGTTAAAAAGATTAGGGGTTATTTATCTAAAAAATGATTCTGTAAAGATAGAGGGTAATGATGATATAACTTTTTTGGGTTTGGCAGATCTTTGGTCAGGAGATGTGAATATTGAAAAGTTAAATTCTTTTGATGATAAAGAAAACTTAATTGTAATAGCACATAATCCTGATACGGTATATAAATATAATAAAAACATTCCTGATTTAACTCTTTCTGGACATACTCACGGTGGTCAAATTAGATTGCCTTTAATATATGAACATTTCATTCCTTCAAGATATGGTTTTAATGAAGGTTTTTATAATATTGAAAAAGGTAAGATTTTTGTAACATCTGGACTTGGACAAACAGGATTACCTTTTAGGATAGGGATTAAGCCTGTTGTTGATATTCTAAATCTCTACTAACAAGTAGTGATTACCACTTAATGGTATATCCTTTTAACCTAGTTCTAAGTGCAGAGTAAATGTAGTATATCCCGTATTTTATTTTATTTACTGGATAATCTCTACTATGTAGATACGTTATCTTCTCACCACCCAAACTTCTCTTAAACTCCCCTACACCACTCCAAGGGTGTTTTTTTTCCTCCCAACCTTTAGGTGTCACCCCACCAAAAAGATCATACGTGGTACATCCTAACTCCTTTCCTAGTTCTAAACTCTTCCAATACAGTATTGGTGTAATAATCATATTCTTCTGTCTAAACTCCGTACTAGAACAAGCTTGATAAAGGTGCATATTCTTACCGTAGACAGTGTTTTGCCATACTGAAATTGGTTTGCCATCATAATATCCAATTACAAGGTAGCACATGCCATACTCCACCTGTTTTTTTAGTTCTGCGAGAAGTAGCTTTGTTGACTTATCTGTATATCCTTTAACCTTTACTGTCTGTTCATGTAACTTTTCAAAAACATTAAATTGAGAATCATCATTAAAAATCTTAACCTCTACTTCTGGCATCTTAGATAGTTTGTTTAACATATTTCTTCTGGAGGAGCTTAAATCACTTTTTAGTGAGTCCATATCCTTGGTTAAATCCATATGCTGTGATATTAAAGAATCAACATTGTGGATGGGAGCTTGGATAAAGCCGTTTTTATTGTAAAAATTAATCAAAATATCGTTCTCTATGTAAAGTGGAGAGAATCTAAACATAAAACAATTATTTTCTTTGCTTAAATCTTTACAAAACTCTGTTACCTCACTCCAAATCTCCTCGCTACCATCATCCATGAGCATAGGAGAATGCTTGCAGTCTAAGAACTTTCCGAAGAGTTTTGAATCACCAATGTTCCCTGTGATTATTCCAACAAGCTTTTCATCTTTTTTGATGACATACCTAAATGCTTTAATCCCAACATCTATATTGTATTGATACCTTGCACTACTATTAAGAAAAGAATATTCAGGAAGTTGCCTAACGTAATCATCCCATCTTTTATCATCTTCAATTTTCTCAAATGTAAGTTTCATTAAATCAGAATAACAAATTAGATTACTTTTGCATACTTATCAATAATTTCTTTTATCTCTTTTGCTTTATCTTCATTCACTTCTATATTTGTTGGTAGGTTTATAATATGCTTAGAGCAGAACTCTACTTCTGAGCACTCACCTACTCTATATCCTAAACATTCTAGCTTGTCCCAAGTAATTGGGAATACTGGCGTTGTATACCAATTACCTGATATTACGCCTATCTCTCTTAGTCTTTGCTTAATCTCTACTGGATTTTCAACAAGGAGTGGGTATCTTAACAGGGTTTCATTTCTACCATATACATCTGCAATCTTCTTTCTATTTTCATTAAACGCTGAAAGATGTTTTAATTGGGTTAGTAGTAGTCTGGCTTGCACATTACTCATCTTATGTATTCCATCAAAATCCACAGTATCACTCGATGCCTGCTTTTTAATTACTCCCCAAAAACGATACCACAGTAGGAGTGCTTTACCTACTGTTATCTTTGGTAGCAGAATTTTCTTAAAGTAGTTCTTTTTAATCTTATCCCAACAGAGAACGTATTTTGCATTGTACAAGGCCTCTTTTGTTGAAAGCTCTTCAACCTCCTCATACTTCTTATCTAAATCACCACTTAGAAAGTGCATATGATTTATCACCAATGCAGAGCCTTGTGTAGAGCTGATACTTTTATCCTGTGCAAAACTGAAGAAAAAAGCATCGGAATATTTACCTATCTGCTTGTTTTCAAAATCTAATATATGCGCACAATCTTCGAGGATGAAAATATCATTGCTGTCGTTTCTTTTAGAGTTTTCTTGATCAACAATCTCCCGTACTCTAGACATATTTGCGATGTTCCCAAAAGTATGTTGTACAACTATGGCTCTAGTTTTGTCAGAAATCTTCTCTCTCATTTTTTCCAAATCCATATTAAAAGTATCTCTTTTGATATCAACAAAAACAGGCTTACATTTGCTCCAGAGAATTGGTGCTAATACTGCAATACAGGTAAAACCTTGAAGGATAACTTCATCATCAGGTTGAAGGTTTAAGTTCTGAAAAAGGAAGTACATTGCATCTCTTCCTCTGTTAAAAAAATACACGCTTTTCTCGTTGTATTCATTCTGAAAAATGGTTTTCAGCTCATTAATACTACCAGTAACAGAAACAGTACCTTCTAAAATGCCTTTTGCAGCGTTCAAATCCTCTTCTGTTGTGTTTGGTGTAGAGCCTATGAATATACTCATTAATATGTTCTTTCAAAATTCTTATCTATCTCACTCAAGCTCATTTTCCATATAATTGGTCTTCCGTGGGGACAGCTATATGGATTCTCACATTTTTTTAAACTTTCAAAAAGATCCTTCATTTCAATATATGAAAGCTTTTGTCCAGATCGAATACTTCCGTGACACGCTATTGTTGCTAATACATCATCTTTTCTTTTCTTGAATGATTTATGCAAGAGATTAATATTTTCTTCCAGTTCAAATATATCTTTAAATATTAATGTATAGTCTGATTCTGAATACTCTGCAGGAATTGTTTTTAGTGTAATTGCAGTATCTCCTACATCATATATGAACCCTAACTCCTCAAAGAACCCTTTATTTTCATCTAAAAAGATTAACTCACTTTTAGAAAAGGTCATTTCTGCAGGAACAAGAAGGTTCTGCAGGTTGCTTTTTGTCTCTCTCTTCTCAAGTTTTTCAAAATTGATTCTTTCTGCAACAGCGTGTTGATCAAGAATCCAGAGTTTTTCATCATGAAATTCTATTACAATGTATTTATTAAATATTTGGAAGATAGTACGAATATCACTGTCTGTTGATATTTCTTCTTTGTCTTGCTGTACAGGTGGGGAATCTTTAAGAAGTTCGCTTGAGAACAGTAATGAGTCTTGTACTGATGATGAGCTTGTTGATGTGTATATATTTCTAGGAGAGTACTCTTTCGATTTGGGGGTTGGTTGATTAAATCTCTCACGAAGAGAGTTAAAATCTGTACTGGAGTTTGTTGTTGGATGGTGGTTTCTATCAGTTAATGAATGCTCTACTGTATCTGTTTTTTTATATGAGAGAGATTTTTCTAAAGCATGTTTTACCGCCTCTTCTACAGCAGAGTATATTCTGTATGGGTTTTCAAATCTAACTTCTTCCTTCCTGGGATGTACATTTACATCTACAAGTTCTGGGTCTATATGGATATTTAAAACAAAATCCACTTTCTGTCCAAAAGGTAGATATCTAGAGTATCCTTCCATAATTGCCCTGACAATTCCCCTGTCAGTAACGGGACGGTTATTAATGAATATATATTGATGAGATGACCTACTTTTATGTGCCGAAGGATGAGAGCTATATCCTGAAATTGTTGTACCAGCACCGTTGTAGGCGACTGCCAACATGTCCTCCTGAACGGGTTTTCCAAACACCTCTGAAATCCTTTCTTCTTTTAATTCTCCTGCCTTAGAGCCTTCTAGGGCCTTTAGATTAACAACCATCTTTCCATCTTTCTCTAAAGAAAAAGATATGTTGGGATATATTAAAAAATATCTATTTAGCATTTCATATATCTTCCTGTACTCTGTTGTTGCTGTTTTTAAGTACTTCTTTCTAGCTGGAATGTTGTAGAAGAGATTTTCCACCCGTACAGTTGTACCTCCCTCTTTTGCTACTGTTGAGATATCTGATTGCCCTTCTTCATTAAACAGAATCTCATTAGCCCTATCCTCCTCTTTATATTTAGAAGATAGTTTTACTCTAGATACTGATGTTATTGTAGAGAGAGCCTCCCCTCTAAAACCCATACTCAGAAGTGTATTTAGATCCTCTATACTGCTAATTTTTGTTGTTGTATGGGGTTGGAAAATGGAGTTGAGATTCTCTCTTGGGATACCGATACCATCATCAGAAACCTCCATTAGATCAATACCGCCATTTTTAATTTTGACACTTATTTTTGTAGCTCCAGCATCAATTGAATTATCTACCAATTCTTTAATTACAGAAGAAGGTCTTTCTATGACTTCACCAGCTGCAATTTGATTAATGACTTCTTCTGATAGTTTGTGTAATTTAATATTTGTCATAGATACATTTTAACACATTAGTATATTTGCTAAAATATATGAGTATGGAAAGTTTTAAACTAGAATCAAAGTATGCTCCTTCACCTGATCAGCAGAAGGCAATTCAGGAGATTGTATTAAATTCTAAAAAGGATGAGAAGCAGGCATTGTTAGGTGTTACAGGTTCTGGAAAGACTTTTGTAATGGCGAATGTCATTAAGGAGCTTAACAGACCTTCATTAATTATTTCACATAACAAAACTCTTGCAGCACAGCTATATGAAGAGTTTAAGGAGTTTTTTCCTGAAAATGCTGTTAGATATTTTGTCTCATACTACGACTATTACCAACCAGAGGCATACGTTCCTGCAAAAGATTTATATATTGAAAAAGAATCTGAGGTTAACAAACAGATTGAAAACTTAAGATTTGCTGCAATGAATTCTGCGCTAACAAGAAGAGATACTATTGTTATAGCTTCTGTGTCTTGTATATATAATATTGGGCAACCAGAAAACTACGAGAATAAAGCTCTTTCCTTCTATGTTGGTCAAACAGTACAACTCTCAGAAGTTGCGCTAAATCTTGTGAGTATGAGGTATGAGAGAGATACGTACGATTTTGTTAATGGCGTTTTTAGAATTACTGGTGATATCATTGATATATTCCCGCCCTATGAAGATGTTTCAATACGTATTGAACTGTTTGGCAACAGGATTGAGAGAATTAGTATGGTAGATCCAATTTCCAAAAGAAAGATTGAGGAGAAGAAAGAAGTTTTAATCTTCCCTGCTACTTCATTAGTTTATTCTAAAGAGGTTATTGATGAGGCTGTAAAGAGGATTAGAAAAGATTTAGAGGATAGAGTGACATTTTTACAAAACATTGGAAAGGATTTAGAGGCTCACAGATTACAACAGAAAACAAACTATGATTTGGAAATGCTTGAAGAGGTAGGATATTGCAAGAGTATGGAGAACTACAGTATATATTTTGATGGAAGAAGGCCCGGAGAGGCTCCTTATACTCTACTTGATTACTTCCCTGATGATTATCTCCTTTTTATTGATGAATCGCACATGACTATCCCTCAGATTGGAGGAATGTTTAATGGGGATAGGATTAGGAAAGATAATTTAATAGAGTATGGTTTTAGACTGCCAACTGCTAGGGATAATCGACCGCTGAACTTTGAGGAGTTTAGAAAGAGACAGGGAAAAACCCTCTACATCTCCGCTACTCCTGCAGAGTGGGAATTAAAAGATAGTAACAATGTTGTTGTTGAGCTTCTAACTAGGCCAACAGGTCTTTTAGATCCTAAGATTGAGATAAGACCAATTAAGAATCAGATAGATGATGTAATTAGTGAAATTAGTAAGAATGTTCAGAAAAAACAGAGGGTATTGGTAACAACCTTAACAAAAAGATTTGCGGAGGATCTCACTACCTATCTTCAAGAGGCTGGTATAAAGGTTCAGTATATACATTCAGATATTGACACCGTTGAAAGAGTTGATATATTAAGAGATTTGAGACTTGGAGAGTACGATGTGGTAGTTGGGATTAACCTTTTAAGAGAGGGTATTGACCTTCCGGAGGTATCTCTTGTAATTATCTTAGATGCAGATAAGGAGGGTTTTTTAAGATCAAGAACTAGTCTTGTTCAAACAATTGGTAGAGTAGCAAGACATGTTGAAGGTCGAGTTATCATGTATGCAGATAATATTACCGAAAGCATGAAATACGCTATTGATGAAACTAACAGAAGAAGAAAATATCAAGAAGAGTATAATAAGAAACACAATATCAAACCAAAGAGTATCACAAAAGAGATAAGAGGTAGATTGATTGAAGAAGAGGAAGATAAAGATGTTGATATGGATATTGAGAAAATGGATATAAGACAGAAGAAGATATTAGTAAAAGAACTTAATGAGGACATGTTAATAGCTGCTGATAGATTACAATTTGAGAAGGCAGCACAACTAAGAGATCAGATTAAAGAAATTAAATTGAGTATGTAGAGAAATGAGAATTAAATATTTAGTAAATGATAAATATGAGAAAGCAAAGCCTTTCAATGAATATATTCAGACTCACTTCCCTCAATTACTTACAGAAGAGAATCCAGAACTGTATATTGTTGCAGGAGGGGACGGTTCAATGCTTCATGCTATCCAGGATACCATAGAGGATGGAATACCTTATCTTGGCAAAGCAATGGGGACTTTTAATTTCCTTATGAATGAGTTTGAAGATGATGAAAAAATTATACGTAGGTTATTAGATGACAAGATTAAGATAGATATATTTAAGACAAGTGCGATTGGGGTATATTTAGACAGTAAGAAGATTGGAGAGGCTGTTAATGATGTAATACTTGGAGAAGGGGTAATGGATTTGTTTAATTTTTCTATTTCCACTGCTTCTGGTTACTTTGATGAGTTCGAATTTAAAGCTTCTGGATTATGTGTTAGCACCCCTATTGGCTCTACAGCATTTAACTACAACAACAATGGTAGGATACTTCCTTTAACATCAGAGCTTCTTTCTATCACGGGTATTGTCTCTAACAGATATTTGAATGATATTGTCCCTTTTGAGGAAATTCGTATTAGATCCAATTCCCCAAAGATATACCTTACTAAAGTTGGTGCAAGAGAGTTAAACGAGGGGTCTGAATTACTATTGAAAAAAGGCTCTACGATTGGGATAGGTTTTTTGAATAAGCGAGAATTTTTAAGAAGAAGGATTGAGATTGTACATAGGTTTAGGAAGTAAATACCTTATTTATAACTTAAATTAACAAGATTTTGATATATGCAAAGAGGTGTATTACAACTAACAAGAGAAGAGGTTGTTGCATTGAATAGTGCTTTCCATTGGGTAGTAAATGGACATACTATCCTTGCATCAAAGCTTCAGTATGCTATGGATAATCTTCAGGATATACATAGTATTGAAGTTTCAGAAGATGATTTAGAATTACTTTTAGATGATATTATGCCTGTAGAACAAGAGAATATTGTTTTAAAAAATGCAATGCAAAAGGTTGGAGATTTGTTAAGGGAGTTTAGGAGATAAGTGTAATCCTACATATATTATACCACGAATAAGTGCTATGGGACAATAGATTTATGGTTGCGGGACATGGATTCGAACCATGATTCTCGGCTTCAAAGGCCGGTATCCTACCATTAGATGATCCCGCAAGAACAGATGTATTATACAATATGCTATCATATTAATCATGTCCATATTCAGAAAGAGAAAAGATGTTAAAAAAACAGGCTTTACAAAAGTCTACATGCCTCTTAAAAAAAAGGTTCCTCACAAAGTTTTAAGAAAGAAGAAAAGAACACTCTTTGGACATAATAACAAACCTCTCAGAAGAAGAGCTTTCGATGCTGAGAAGTTTAAAAGAAGTTTAGTGATTGGTTTGGGAATACTATTTGGTATCGGTTTTCTATATCTTTCTATAATCTTCATTATTAATCTTAGAAAACAGAAACCTGTTGAAGTTATTACAGAGAATGTTGTTGGATTAATAGATATTCCTGCTTTCCCAGGTTCAAGCTTCTTATTTGAAAATGATACCGAAAACACAGCAGTATCAGCATTCATTAGCTCTGGCGCATCTGCATATAAGATCCCAAATAAAAAGAGTATTGAAGATGTTTATGAATTTTATCAAGAACAACTGCCTGATAAAGGATGGTCATTCATAATATTAGCCCCCATTGCTTCAGAGAGTATGGAAAGTGGACAGTATTGGGTGAAAGAAAGTACAGGTCTAAGAATATATACAAAACATAGAGATGTCTGGTACGAAACAATTACTAAAGAACAGGCAGAGAGCGGTTTGGCTGACAGAGTAAAAAAACGTGTTGAAAGAGATTTACTATTAACAAATGAGGACGCTCAAGATTTGCTTCCCGACTTTCCGTGGTTACTCAAAGTCCCGAGAGAGTATGTTATTAGCTATACAGTAGCTCCATATGAGAATATGAGGACATTAGTAATGAAAAAACTTGGTTCCGAAGAGAAGCTTTTATTACTTCCAATAGATAAGTATCATGGGAAAGGATTGGATTATTACCTAGACAGGTATGTTGAGTACAGAAATAAAGAGGGGGAGGAAGCTTGTGGTATTAAGAGAACAACTATTGCATACGCACCCTATTCATCTGTTGTAAGAGGTGAGGTCTCTTGTAATAATGGTCTGCATGATGTAGCAGTCATTGTTAATCCAAATATAGGGATAGTTTATATATTGGATAGTAACCTAGCACAAAATCCGTATTTTGATGAAGTATTAAAAAATCTCCAACCCCAAGACTCTAGACGTTATTAAAATACTCGAAAACCAACCTGCTTATTTTCTTATTATGCAAAACAGAGTCAATATCTTCTTGTGAGGCCTTTTTGATATTCTCAATACTTCCAAATGTTTTCAGAAGTTTATTCCTACTCTTCTCCCCCACCCCTACTATTTCATCAAGCTCTGAGGTTTTTGCTGTTTTTGCTCTTGCTTTCCTGTGGTGAAGAATTGCAAATCTGTGAGCTTCATCTCGAAGATCTATTAACAGACCTTTATTCTGTATTTCAATATTCATACTCTCTCCATTCTCCCTGTTTAGATACCAAAACTCATCTAACAGTTTGGCTCCTCTTTTTCTGTATTTCCTGCCTTTCGTTATACCTAGAACACATATTTCTTTTGGGATATGGGGATTTACTACTGAAAGTTGAGCCTTACCTCCATCAATTAGTAATATCTCTGGCTCTAGTTCGTATTTTTTAATATGTTTTGAATCAAATCTTCTTTGCATAACCTCCTTTAACATATGCATATCGTTTGGAGTGTCTAATTCCCTTATCTTAAACACCCTATACTGACTTCTTAGAATCTCTCCGTTTTGTGCTACTACCATGGAGCCGTAGGCATCCTTCCCCTGTATATTTGATATGTCATAACACTCTATTCTTTTTAATTTTTTCAAACCTAACTCAATTTTGAGGTCTTGAAAGTTCTCGTACAGCAACTTCTTTCTTCTTTTCACATACGTTTCAGCAGTATCTGTATATTCAAAATCTATTTTCTCTCCGAGATATTTCAAATCATTAATCTTATCTCTAAGTTCAGCTGCTTTTTCATAAAGTTTCTTTTTAGAGTATTGCCTCATTTTAACTTCAAGTTTTGCTATTTGCCCCCTTTTTCTTCCTTGTAGGAATTTGCGTATTTCATTGATATTTTTTCTATACTCCCTCTCCGATATATGTCCTTGGTATGGCCCTGGACAGAGTCCTAGGTGATAGTACATACACTCTCTGCTTCTAGTTCTTTCTTTGCATGTGCAGAATGGGTGTAGTTTTCTCAGGTATGTGAAAACCCTTCTTGCCGAATGAGTGTTGGGATATGGACCAAAAAGTTCACCTTTTTGTAATTCTTTGTTGGTAATGCTCCTTGTTATTTTAACTGTCGGGAATTTTTCTTTTGTAGATAGATATATCCATGCGTATGATTTGTCATCTTTTAGTTCACTGTTGTATTTTGGTTTTAGTTCTTTAATTAGGGCTGATTCTAGTACTAGAGATTCTATCTCGTTATTTGTTTCTTCTACTTCGATTTTGGAGATAAAAGGGATCATTCTTTTTACATATGGTCTGTCGTAGAGAGTGTCGTTGAAGTATGATTTAACCCTGTTTCTTAGATTTAGGGCTTTACCTACGTAAAGGATTTTGTTGTTTTTGTCATAGAACTTGTATACCCCTGGTTTAAGGGGAAGTAGTTCTAGTTCGTTAAGGTTCATGATTGATTATACAGTATGAGGCCTTGCCTAGGCCTGGCCTTCGTACAGAACTTTTTCATAAAGGGAGAGTTTGTATCTTTCTGAGAACCTTTCTTTAGCTACACCTTGCCACCCCTGTTCCTGCAAAGAGTACATGCTACCAAAACCAAGGGTTAGGAAACCTTTTGAGGTATGCACATCCAAAAGATGAACAGATTCTTAACAAGGGGCAGACCTAGGCCAGACCTATCTAAACCGCAAAGACATTCATCCATTCCCTAGTTTCATCATTGAGAGGTATTGTTTTTTTGAGCTGTACTACCTTGTTTTTACTCCCATCGTTAACAACTATCCTAACAAGTGTATCACCTTCTGAGTTAGCAATATATTTCTTTAATTGGGAAATCTCCTCCTGTGTGTGTTCTGGAGCTATTCTAAATGTAATACCCTCAAATACCTCTGTATGCTTAGAAAGGTCTATCATTTTAGCTTTTTCTACGATAACACTCTTCTCCCCATCCCTAACATTAAGCTTACCAACAAGTAGTACTGCAGAACCCTCTTTGATAGTCCCTTTCAACTCTTGATATGTTCGTGGAAAAACCACAGCATCTGTTTTTGCAGTCTTATCTTCTATGCTTAAAAAGGCCATCATCTCACCCTTCTTTGTTGTAATCCTTCTGATTTTTGTAACCATAACTCCAAGAACAAGCAAATCATGATTCTTCTTTTCTGTAAGAGCCTCCTCTAACGTTATGACACCTTTGGAGAGGAAAAGATCTTGAAGATTGTCTAGAGGGTGACTGGAGAAATACAAACCTAAAAGTTCTTTCTCCCACTGTGGGATAAGGTTACGATCGGATTCCTCATCTTTAATGAGTGGAGTTGCAACAATTCTTGTCTTCCCCTCTTCATCTTGCCCAAGGGAGAAGAAGTCAAACTGTCCTATACTTGTTGATTTTCTATTATCCTTCTCTTTTTCATATACTATTGGGAATGTTTTTATTAAATCTAACCTATCTCCAAAAGAGTCCATGGCTCCTGACATAATTAGATACTCTATGGCTTTCTTACCAACACTTTCATACACCCTATGTACAAAATCATCTAAGTTTGAGTACTCACCATCCTCTTCCCTTTCTTTAATAATGGTTTTAACAAGCTCTCCTCCTACATTTTTTATCCCTCCCAAACCAAACCTGATACTATCTGTACCTTCTGCGTTAAAGTAGTAACCACTCTTATTTATATCAGGAGGTAAAACATTAATTCCCAGTCTTTTACACTCTTTAAGATCTAAGATTACCCTATCAAACTTATCTACATCTCCTTCTAGAAGTGCTGCCATATATTCTAATGGGTAGTTCGCTTTAAGGTATGCTGTCCAGTATGCAATCATCGCATACGATGCACTATGTGCTTTATTAAAACCGTAGTTTGCGAACTGTATTAGTTTATCCCACAACTTTTCAACCTTATCTTTATCAAAACCTTTTTCGATAGCACCGTTTACAAATGCAGGTTTTTCCTTTTCCATAACGTCTAACTTCTTTTTACCCATTGCTCTTCTTAGAACATCTGCTTTTCCTAGGGAATAGCCAGCTATTATCTGAGCAATTTTCATAACCTGCTCTTGATATGTTATAACTCCTCTTGTGACTGATAGAACAGATTCTAGTTCATCAAAGATATAGTCTGGTTCCTGTTTGCCTTTCTTTACTGCCTGATACTCTGTAATGTACTGCATTGGTCCCGGTCGATATGCTGCAATTATATAGCAGATATCTTCTAAACTTTCGGGCTCAAGTGTCCTAATCGTTCTTTTCATTCCCTCGCTTTCCATTTGAAAAATCCCTACTGTATGACCTGATTTAATTAAGGAGAATGTGGCTTTGTCATATGCATCAATATTTCGTAGATCTACTTTCTCCCCTCTACTCCTTTCAATCTTCTTAAGTGCTGCACCTATCACATGAAGATTTCTTAAGCCAAGAAAGTCGTATTTCATTAATCCTAGTGGCTCTATATCAAACATTTCGTACTGTGTCATACCTATACCCTCTCCATGAGCATCTCTTTGTATTGGGCAGTACTCAACAACTGGTTCTGGAGTAATGATTACACCACAAGCATGGGTAGACACCCCTCTGCATAATCCTGCTACTTTTCTAACAATATTGGCTAAGTGTTTTGTTTCTTCTGAAGAATTAATTATATCTGCAAATTCCGGATTATGTTCAATCATGTAGTCTATATCTTTTGATTTACCAAAAACAATCTCAACCATTTTAGAAAGTGTATCAGCTGTCTTAAGGTCAATGCCTATTACCCTTGCAACATCTCTAATCGCCTGGCGAGTTTGGAGCTTGCTAAACGTCCCTATCTGCTTTACATTATCTAAGCCGTATTTATCAATGGCGTATTGAATTACTTCATCCCTTCTTTTATCTGCAATATCAATATCAAAGTCTGGCGGACTTGGTCTTTCCGGATTAAGGAAGCGCTCGAAGTACAGCTCCCAAGAGATTGGTTCTATGACAGTGATATCTGTTGCATACGCTACTACCGAACCACATCCAGAACCTCTCATTCCCACAACAATATCATTATCCCTACAAAACTTTATGAAGTCCCTAACAACTAAAAAGTAGTCATCGTAACCCTTCTCGTGTATTAAGTCTAATTCATAGTCCAGACGCTTCATTAATTCATCATCAACTTTTTCATACTTCTCTTTTACCCCTTCATAAGCTAATTTCTTCAGGTATGTTCTTGCTGTTTCCCCTTCTGGAAGATCTAGGAACTTTGTTTCGACTCTTTCAAAGGTAATATCGTACTCCTCTATCTGGTCAGATATCTTCTGAGTATTCTCTATTGCTTCTGGAATATCGCTAAACAGCTCCTTCATCTGCTCTGAAGTCTTTACATAGAATTCATTGGTAGGCATCCTTCTCCTGTCTGGATTATCCATAGTGTACCCATCTGAAATACACCAAAGTATTTCTTGGATTTCCGAATCTTCTTTATTCAGATAGTGGGAATCACATGTAGCTACAAGTGGTAGCTTTAATTCTTTTGCTATTTTAATTAACCCTTCATTAACCATGTTCTGCTCCTCCATCCCGTTTCTCTGAATCTCGATATAGAAGTTGTCTTTGAAAAGCTTGGAGTATTGTTGCGCTCTCTCTAAAGCTGTTTTCTCATCATTATTCAAAAGTGGTTGTGCAACTGGTCCTGCTAAACATGCAGAAAGTGCTATTAGCCCCTCTGTGTGTTTAGAAAGGGTCTCGATATCAATCCTGGGACGATAGTAGAAGCCTTCCATATGAGCAATGGAAACAATTTTGACTAGATTTTTGTAACCTTGAAGATTCTTGGCAAGAAGTATTAGGTGAAAATAGTTGTTATCTATCCCATACTCTTTCTGATCCATAGATCTTGGAGCTACATAAACCTCACAGCCAATTATTGGCTTAAGTCCTTCTGCTTTCATCGCACTCTGGAACTTATAAACTCCGTACATGTTTCCATGGTCTGTAATTGCACACGATTTCATACCATTCTCTTTTAGTTTTTCAATCAAACTTGGTATTCTAATCGCAGCATCCAGTAGGGAGTACTCTGTATGTAAGTGTAAATGACTAAACATATTTTGCCCCAATCTGCTATACTGATATTATGTCAGAAATTACTGAGAATCAAGATGAGTTTATTTCAATTGATTTAAGCCGAATAGTTGGCTCTAATATTTTTAGAGTTACAACTATCCTCTGTTTCTTCATTCTGTATTACATCTTCATATCACCAAAAGTTGAGGTTTTCTTGACTCAGCAAATAGCTCAAAGTATGAGGGTAAGGGCAAGTGAACCTGTTAATGTGCTTTCTCCTGTTTTTGATATTTACTCCACATCCAAAGAGTATAATCTTGCTACATACAATCCTAAAAGCAGTACGATATCTAAAACAAAATTCTTTACTGTGGACCCAAGAGTTATTGCTATGAATAAATTTCTAACAGATTATCACTCTCCTATGGCAAACAATGCGGAAACTTTTGTAAGAGAGGCAGACAAGTATGGGCTAGATTGGAGATTAATTGCTTCAATATCTGGTGTGGAGTCTGCTTTTGGGAATCTCATACCTGCGGGAACAAACAATGGCTGGGGATGGAGAGGAATTAATGGTAATGAGAGAGGATGGAGTATATTTGAAAGTTGGGAGAGTGCAATAATTCATATAACTGAAAGACTCTCGTTAGGGTACGGTACTAACTTAACTCCTTTTGAAATAGAGCCTACATACTGTCCCCCCTGTGGTGCTAATCCTGAACACGCTTGGGCCAATGGAGTAACCAGATTTATGGGACAGTTACAGTACTATTTAGATAATTTAGAAAAAATGTAGAATGATTAAACTACTTGTAAGAATAGGATATTTTATTTCCATCATTATCCAAGCAACCTTAGGTATTAGGATTATACTTGTAGGAATAAATGCCCAAAGTAGCTCTAATGAATTGGTTAAATGGATTATGACAAAGACCGATTTCCTTATTGCGCCATTCAAAGGAATTGTCGACAGTACAATACATATCAGTAATATCAAAATACCCACAGTACTACTTGTAGCACTAATATTCTATATCATTGTTGGGATTGTCCTTTCTGAACTACTCAAGTCATACAGAGAAAATGACTAGACAGGGTGTGGTATAATACTTCATGGCAAAGATAGATTTAAGAGGAGTGTTAGGTCTTTCAGTAATCTATGAAGGTGACGATCTAACCTTAAAAGATACTGAATATAAAGAAAAACTGATTGTTTCGATTGATGATGTTAGGGAGCAATTATTAAACAAGGAACTAGATTGTCCAGAAGTTTTCTACACCAAATACAAACAGCTTGATACAAAGAATCTCTTTACTTCCAAGAAACTAAAGCTAAATATATATACAATGAAGTCTAATCTGGCGGGAATAGAGTATGTAAAAACAAGAGCTACTAGGTGTGGTAAATATCCAAGAATCTTTGAAGTACTCTACGGTAGTGCTACCATACTAATCCAAAGATATAAATCTGCCAAGGAAAATAGGATTATCAAAATCCAAGCTAAGAAAGGTGACAAAGTCATTGTCCCTGCTGGGTATGATTTTGTCGCTACAAACCCAAGACAAAGCTCTACTTTGATATTAGCTGAAGTTATGAGTATAAAGGCTTCACCAAGAGTTACTCTTGATGATAACAATGGAATAGCTTATTATGTAATAAGAAAAAATGCCAAACAAGAAATTGTTAGAAATCCTAATTACAAGATAGTTAATGAATTGGAAAAGGTTGATATGCAAAGTATAGTTAAGGATTACGGCATAACTCCGAAGACAGCGATAACAAAACAGGTTATAAGAAAATATGAGAAATTTGACTGGTTATTTAAAGAAGACTCTGTTAGCTATTAGTCTTTGTTTAATCATATTTCCTCTTTTTGTTCACAATGTTCTAGCACAAGATTCTCCATTTAATGTTACTTCATACTTTGTCCATAAGGTAAATGGTTCTAATATCAATACAGAATTAACTCTCCACGTGACTACTGAAGCAAGAAGGGTTTTATCTATTTATACAGTATCAATACAGGCACCTAATATAAAAGCAAGTTGTTTTGATAGCTCTGGTAATTCTATTAATTGCCAAAGCTACAATAGAACATCAACAACAGATGTCCAAATTGACCTAAGAAATAGTGTTGTTACTCCAGATACCCCCCTAGAGGTAAAGATAAGATATTCATATAAACTAGCAAACGAAATAGTATACTCATTCCCTTCAAAAGTTTTAGATGCTAAAACTTCAGAAATAAAGATTCTCTATCCAAAAGAGAAAGGAGAGTTTTCTTGGACTTCGGAAAACATTGCTTCAAAAGAAGAGAGTAGCAATTTTAGAGAAGTACATTTCAAAAATCCTAAAAAAGACTCTGTTTCAATATTTTTTGAGAAAGAGATTAAATACTCCCTAAGCATAAACAGGCAATTTAACAGCGGAAGTGGACAAGAAGGCTCAACATTCGAACTTGTCGTGCCTTTGGATGATTCCACCCAAAGCGTTGTTTGGGAAAGTATAGACCCTCTTCCAACCTCTGCCATTCAAGATGAGGATGGAAACTACATTTTCAAATATTTAGTTAAAGAAGGAGAAAGCGTTAGTGCAAAACTATCTGGATATATTCTTAAGCAAAAAAGTGAGAGTGAGACAGCTACTGTACAGGATTATTTAAGCACTCCCAAAGGATTATGGGAACTAAAGAGTAACACCGAACTTAAAAGAATTGCTAGCTTTATGAAAGAAAAAGGCCTGGATATTAACCCCTTAATGAGTGATGTTGAAAATCTTAATAAGTCTGAAAGAGAGTTGTTTTACAAACTTCTGTATCAGTACGTTATTCACAGATTAGATTATCCTAAAGATATTGTTCTGGGTATAGAGAACAGTACAAGATTGGGAAGCAAGCACATCATGGAAAACGCCCTTACATCAACACAAGCGGATTATGCCGATTTTTATATGGCACTTCTAAGAAACTATGCAATTCCTAGTAGATTAATTATTGGCTATGTGTCTAATGTAACTAATTATACTTCAGATGGTTTCTACCACTATTGGGTAGAGTACTATGACAAAAATAAAGAGGCATGGATTCAGGTAGATCCATTTTCAGAAGAGTATTTCGGACATAATATATTTGGTACCACACTTAATGATCATATTACTGTCCTAAAAAGAGGAAAATCTCCTATGGCTCCAACCTTAACTTTCTACTCCCCTACTGACTTTATTGTTCAAATGGATCTTCAAGCTAATGTGCAAAAGAATATCTCTATTAACTCAGATCTTAACTTCGATGAGTATGATATTACCAAGAAGTATGCAAAAGCATATATCACCACATCTAATACAGGGAATGTTATTATTTCCAAGATTGATTTATTAAAATCTAATATAGGTAATCTCAAAAAATATATAGATAGTGTTTACAATTCTTCATCCTCCCTTTTGCTACCTAAACAAACAAGCAATATCCAACTTAACATTCCAACCACACAGCTTTCTTTCAAGAATCTCTCTGTCACAGCTCGATATACAAGTAATACTGGAGAGGCAAAAGAATTAACTCTTTCCGATGAAATACCACAAAACATTCCTCTTTATGCAAGAATGCTTTCAAAAATTCTCTCTCTGGTTTCTTTTGGTATATTACTATTTCTACTTTATACTATTTATAAATTGATTCAGCGAAGAAAATGGACACAACAGTAATACTAGGAATAACTGTTATGATATTACTTCTCATTATTATTCTTTTTGCTGCGGTATATCTATCAAGCAAGAGAATTGACGCTACTAAAAGAGCTGAGATTCTTAATAAAGTAGATGAATTAAAAATGGCGACTGGAAGCTTAGAAGGATCTGTGAGAAGAGATGCTATTGTAAAACTAGATAACTTACTTTCAAAATCTCTTCAACTTAAATATAATAATACCTCTACATGTGGAGATAATTTGAAGAAAGCAAAAGATTTATTTTCTAGAAAAGATTACGACAATCTATGGAGTGTTCATAAAGTCAGAAATAATATTGTTCACAATGATTATGAAATAAGCGAAGCAGAAGCCCAAGAAGCATATAGCGTATACAAATCTAATATAATCAAAATATTAAAATGAAACTTATCAAATTACAATCTATCCTCCTGTCTGTATTAACTGTTGCTCTCTTTTTCAGCTCCAAACCGATATATGCACAAGAAAACCTTGTCGATGATTTAATTAAAACTGTTGAGGAAAAAGGAAGTACTCAGACAGATTCATTAAACCAATATTTTGACATATCTTTAATTCGTGGAGGACAATCTGCATTTACAAAAGGAGTGGCTTATACAGTGAAAATTACACCTTATATGGATAGTCCTAGGACACAAATCCAATGGAGTCACCCTACTGCATTGAAAATATCTACAAGACATAAGGAATTCTTAGCAATGCAAAAAGGTGTTACATATACTCTTAAAGCCACCGTATCCCCTCAGAGAGGTGGTACTTACCCTGTCGCCGTATCTGCAGTATCATGGCAACACGACACCAACTACATTAATACAGCTAGGGACAATATTACATTTGACAAGGGACTTATATTACAACCTGTAAGTCAATCATATGTTGTTGGTAACATTGCTAAGTTTCTAACAATTTTCTTGCTTGCTGGAGGGATAATTTTTGCAGTAATAAAGGTCGTTAAAAAGTACACTCCTAAAGCAAAACAGTGGTTAACACCTCCTGTCTAATCAGATAGGAAGTATGCAATATCTTTTCCTAACTCTTTGGAAATCATTAAAAGATTACTTATTGGAGGATATGCTTTACCATTCTCATAAATACTAATCGATTTGTCTGACAATCCAACTCTTGTTGCCAATTCTCTTTGGGTTAGCTTTTTCTCCAACCTGGCCTTTTTTAATCTCTCTGAAAATATCTTTATTGTCATTTATCTAAAAAACAAATCAATTATTTTATCAAACCATGATTCTTCTTTTGAAGAGTTCTTAGCATACTCTCTTTGGTCGTGTTTTGAATAATGTGATGTGGATTCTTCAAGTATTCTTTTGTCCGAAATATATGGTTTATCTTTATTCTTGCGAAGCTCTACTATCATATTGTTTTTTTCCGAAAGAAGCCTGCTTAAATCCTCAAACTCTTGCACACGACTCTCATGCTCAGATTTTAATTTAAGGATTGTAGATTTCTGCTCTCTGTTTTCCTTTATTAAATCTGGATACTTCTTTGCCTTTGAAACTAAATCTTTATGTTCTTGCCCTGAGAGTAGCTTAAGAATGATATCACCCTTCTCCATTCTACTAATTCTGTAATATGCGGACTCTCTTGTCGATGGTTTTCTACCTAAAACCAACTTAAAAATCTTCTCTGTATTCTTATCCATCTCTAACATACCTTCAAAAGAAGATCTTCTTGGAGCAGCTCCGCCTTTTGAGTAGTTATCTGTACTATCTCCTTTGTCCCAAAGAGGTACATCTGCGTTTTTCATAGCCGATTATATTATATATTGTGGATAATTAGTAGCATGTAGGATTACATAAGCAGGGGACGGGACTCGAACCCGCAACCCTCTGTTTGGAAAACAGATATTCTAACCATTGAACTACCCCTGCAGTAGTTACTTCTCTTCTTCTTTAGACTCTTCTTTCTTCTCGACTTCCTCTACAACTTCTACATCTTCTACAACAGCCTCCTCTACTGTTTCTGCTTCTCCCTCTTCTGGTACAACAACTTCTTCTTCGTCTGTCAAATATATATCCTTAAGTTTATTAACCTTCAAAGCCCTCCTACCAACTCTCTCTCTTAAGTAAAATAGTTTTGCTCTTCTAACAGATCCTCTTTTGATAATTTCTATTTTTTGTAGCGCAGGTGCATGTAATGGAACTATCTTCTCAACACCTACACCGTAAGAGATTTTTCTTACAACAATATTCTTACTTAATCCAGACCCCTTAATTGCGATTACAACGCCCTGGAATATCTGTGTTCTCTCCTTACTTCCCTCCTTAATCCTTAGAGATAACTTAACCGTATCTCCAACCTTTACATCAGGTCTTTTTTTGTAAGAAGCTTCTTCTATTTTCTTCAATATATTGTTATCCATATCTGTATATTTATAGTTAATTTGAAATCTCAGCTCTGATTATAGAATAAAATTGAAAAATATGCCAGAATGTATTAATAACTGCCTATGAATACAAGACAGAAAGTATTATTAATAATATTAGATGGGTTAGGTGCTGCACCTAAAAACAACGGTAATGCGGTGGTTTTAGCACAACCCGAATCTTTAATTTCATACTGGTCATCATCAGCAAGAACATATTTAATTGCATCTGGAGAAGCTGTTGGTTTACCAAAAAATGTGAAAGGAAACAGTGAAGTTGGTCATTTGAATATAGGGTCTGGTAGAACTGTATATCAGAGTCTACCTAGAATTAACAATGCCATAGCGAAAGGCCAGTTAGCACAAAACAATACCCTGCGAGAGGCGTTTGCACACGCATACAAGTATGGTGGGAATATTCATTTAATAGGATTGTTAAGTGATGGTGGTGTGCATTCACATATAGATCATTTTAAGGCTGTTGTAGGCTACTTTTCAGATGCAAACTTCTCCAACAATTTATACATCCATGCATTTACCGATGGAAGAGACACCCCACCAAGCTCAGCTCTAACCTATCTCTCACAGATAGATAGGTATTGTCTAGACAGGGGGATAGGTAAAATTGCAACAATAATTGGAAGATATTACGGTATGGACAGGAATAACAAGTGGGACAGAACAGAGCTAGCATATGATTTGTTAGTTAAAGGTATTGGAGCTGAGTATCCAACATATCAAAATGCACTGGAGCATAACTACTCCCAAAATATTACAGATGAATTTATAGAACCTGCTGTGATAAATAAGTGTAAAATAGCACCAAATGATGCCGTTATATTAATGAACTACCGAGCTGACAGAATACTTCAACTTACAGAAGCATTAATTTCTGATGATTTCTCTAACTTCCACAGAGAGAAGATTGAAAATCTCTATGTGGCAGGAATGGTCGAGTATCGAAAAAATTTCCCCCAGAAGGTTATATTCCCTAAACAATACATTAACCTAACATTAGGTAATGTAATAGACACAGAGGGGAAAACACAATTACGTATTGCAGAAACAGAGAAGTTTCCTCATGTTACATACTTTTTTAATGGTGGAACATCTGTGATATATAATAATGAGGATAGGATAATCATTCCTTCCCCTAAAGTTGCTACATATGACCAAAAACCAGAGATGAGTGCTTTAGAAATCACTACTATTCTTTTAGATAGAATTAGTCGCAATATATATGATTTCATTGTTGTCAACTTTGCAAATACTGATATGGTTGGGCACACAGGTAATCTTGAAGCAGGTATAAAGGCTGTGAAGGTTGTTGATTACTGTGTAAGACAGCTTGTTCAGGAGTTTACGTTAAGAGGAGGCGCTGTCATTATCACTTCTGATCACGGTAATGTAGAGGAAATGATTAATCTTGATACAACAGAGGTAGATACAGAGCATTCCCTAAACCCCGTACCTCTTATCATCATTGATGGCAAGACACCATCTAAGACACTCCCTTACGGCTCTCTAAAAGATATAGCTCCAACTATACTCGATTTGATGGGAATCTCTAAGCCTTCTGATATGACTGGTCAATCACTCCTTCGAACTATTTAACCTTTTCCTCCACCTTTCTCTCTTTAACAATATTGTAAATACCTCTAGCAACATAGAGGATAAAAAGTATAACAAGAATAACCATTATAACTTTCTCATACTTACTAACATACCCTGCAACCTCTTCCCATTTTGAACCTAAGAAGTAACCTGCCATCCCTAATATTGCCGACCATATTGCTGTACCAACAAGTGTATATAATGAAAAGACAATAAATTTCATCTTCGCAACACCTGCTGGAAATGATATTACCGTTCTAACAACAGGAATAAGCCTACCAAGCAGAACAATACCATTACCATGCTTTTCAAAAGCTTTGAAACCCTTATCAAGATCACTTTTTGATATAAACAGATATTTACCGTACTTTTCTAGAAATGTCATCACAGACCTCTCTCCCCACCTACCCACAAGATAGAAAGGAAGAGAACCTAAATAGGCAGCAATTGTTGCAACTAATATTGTAACAACTATATTCAAATCTCCTCTTGAGGCTACAAAACCAGAAAACGGGAGTATTATTTCACTAGGAATAGGTGCAAAGAAACTCTCTAAAAACATTGCAAGACCAACGCCCCAATATCCTGCGGAACCTATTAAATTTACAAGCCACTCTATTAATCCTGTAAGCATGAGAACAATTATATATGAAATTAGATATTATGTTTAATTATCTTTAATCAGCTTCTGTGAAATACGTTTTAATACTATGCCCTACCTTAATTCCATGATTACTAGCAAAGTTTGCATTAACCTCCAAAACATTCCTATACGGTGAAGATGGGGATATTGATGGACAGTACTTCTCTGTACACGGTTCATTATTATCTTTAATATCGACAATGAACCCAGAAGAATCAACAAAGATAATATCAAGAGGAATTAAACAATCTTTCATCCAAAAAGAATTACTGACATCCTCCTCAAACATAAACCACATTCCATCATAACTACCCAAATACTTTCTATTTGACAAACCTAACCTTCTCTCTGTTTCTGTTTTAGCCAATTCAACATTTACAGTTAAATTCTCTCCTTCATCTGTATATATTTCAACATAATCCTTCCTGTCGCTTTTTTGTTCAAGTTTTTCCTCTTTTTGAGGTTCATTATCTGTTACTGTTATGTTAAGAAAGTTAAAGTGATTCTGTAAGTATATGAATGCAGAAGCAATCAGTACTAATATTATTAAAAATTTGAGTTGTCGCATAATTAAATATACTACAATTAAACAAATATCGGTAGCTAGTCATGAAATTGTAGAAATGTTGGAAATATGGTATAATTTATATTGATAACTTCTACTTTTTCAATATGCAAACATTTGAAAAATATCTCAATCCTATTCACAAGAATATAGAAGAATTGTCCGATTTTACTAATATCCTTCCAGAATCCAACCTTGAAAAAGAGGAATATAAACATCTGGAAAAGGTAACTCTCATTACCAAGAAGAAGATAGAACACCTTTTACCCCAATTAAAAAGATTGGAGGTTGAACTGGAGAGGCAGATTCAAGAGATTGATGCAGAAAATGATCCAGATGCAAAAAAAGATGCTCGCAATGTGTACAACAGTATCCTGTATGAAATTGAGTTAATGGTTAATAGGATTAATAACGAACTAATTGCTTTTGATTCACCATATTTCGGAAAAATTATATTCCAACCAAATCATTCAAGAAGCAATAAACCTTTAGAACTATATATTGGAAAGTTTGCTTTATTAGATAAAGATACAAATATTCCATTAATTACAGATTGGAGATCTCCAATTGCAAATATATATTATCAAAACTCTGGTCCTGCTAAAGATGTTTCTTTTTTTGCTCCTGTTGGTGAGAGGAAAGGTGAATTAAAACAGAAAAGACAGTTCCAGATATCAAGAGCAAGGATAAATGGGATATATGATGCAAAATCAGGTAATGTTGCAGCAGATGAGTTCCTTCTCTCACAACTACAAGAAAGAATTGGTAAAAAGCTTCAAGATATTGTCTCTACAATTCAGACTCAGCAGAATGAGATTATTAGGGACAGTATCAATGTACCCGCTTTGATGCAAGGAGTTGCAGGGAGTGGTAAAACGACAATCCTCCTTCATAGACTTGCTTACCTTTTCTATACCTATCCAAAAGAGATTAATAATACAAATTCATTGATTATTGCTCCCAATCAAATGTTCATTGATTATGTTTCTGATGTACTACCAAATCTTGGTGTTAAGAAGGTCGAAACATTGACATACCTATTCTGGGCAAAGAAGGTTTTAGGATGGGATCAATACTATACAATTTCCTCCGAAAAGGAAGACTTAGGTATTAAGGAGTACAAGGGTTCTTTTGAATTTATTGAGATATTAGAAAGATATTTTGAAGAATTTGAAACAAATCTGTTAGAGGGTATTCCAAGTACAATTCGATATAGTATTACCGATAGATACTACGAACTAAAAGAACAGTATAAAGATATTAATATGGCAGAAAGAGTCTCACTAGCTATTGAGTATGCTTTTGCACAAAGGGCTTTTAAGAGGTATAGGGATGGGAAAATAAATAGTAGAGAGGTTGATCAGGAGAAAATTAAAAATGATATTGATAGGTATATTCATAAAACATGTGATATTTATGAACTGTATAAAGGTCTATTCAAAACAAAGCTGTTATCAAAGGATATTGCTAAACACTCTTTAGATGGTCTTAAGCATAATGGAAGAATACGTACTTTTAGAATCGAAGATTTAGCTCCAATGGTTTATTTGTATTTCAAGATAAATGGGAGTAAGTTTGAAGAGAAAGCGTATGTAATGGTTGATGAGGCACAGGATATGAGTCTTATACAGCTGCTCACACTACTTTCTATTGCAAAGAACGGCAACATAACACTTGCAGGTGATTTAGCTCAATCTATAATTCCTCCCTTCTATATCAAAGATTGGGATGATGTTAAAAAGTTAATTAAAGATAAAACAGGTAAAAACACATCATATTATGAACTCCAGAAATGTTATAGAACAACTGTTGAAATTATTAACTACGCAAATAGTATCTTCGAACATACGTTTCCTAAGTCATATAAACTTCCTGAAGCTGTTTTAAGACATGGAGATGATGTTAGGATAATAGAGGAAGAAAAAAACATCCAAGATATGGATAGTGCTAAGATTAAAGAATTGGTTGATTTAATTAAAAAAGATTTTGAGAAAGGATCTGTAACTATTGCTTTACTGGCAAGGGATAAGAATCATGCAATAGATCTTTTTAATGTATTTAAAGAGTATGAAGAAGAGATAGGCAGGAATGTTATTACTTACTCTGATAACAACTATCAGAATGGTCTTTTAATACTCCCTATTGAGAATGCTAAAGGTTTAGAGTTTGATTCAATTATACTTGCAGATATTAATTCTGATTTTTACCAAGAAGATATGCTCTCTGACAAACTACTTTATGTTGCACTCACAAGAGCCTTGCACAGAGTATATGTAATTACAAAAAAAGGAGATAATTTTTCTAGGAAGTTTTTAAGATAATGATATTTGAATGTGTTAATTGTAAAAAGGAAGTAGATACACAAGGTAATATTGGGACAAGAAATAGGAATCATTGTCCATTTTGTCTTCATTCTCTACATCTAGATAGAAGTATTCCCGGAGATAGGAAGGAGGCGTGTAGAGGTGTGATGAAACCAATTGGTATTACATTTAAGAATGAAAGAAAAGATAAATATGGGAAAGAAGAAGTAGGAGAAATTATGATTATTCATGAATGTAGTAAGTGCAATGTTATTTCAAAAAACAGGATAGCTGGTGATGATAGTGCTGAAAAGATTTTAGAAATAGCAGAGAGAACAGTTAATAAAAAAGAATTAAAAGAGGTTAAGAGACAACTTTTTGGGGAGTAGTTTTTGCCATATTATTCCAAGTATATTAAAATATATGATTATGAACAAAGCAAAAATAGCAAGAATAGTATCCGAAATGTCAAATGGTTTTCTTACAATGATATTAACACCATTATTGGCAATTGGGACCTCTACATTGGGTACAAAATTAAAGATAATATACTCCCTTGCATATCTCCTCGTTACTATCCTACCCTACCTTATTCTGAAAAAATTGGGTAAAGCTTCTGACTACGAATTTACAAACAGAAAAGAGAGACCTCCTTATTTTATAACAGTATCACTTCTTTTTGGCTTATTATTTTTAATATTAAAAACATACAGTATTCCAACCTTAACAGATATTTCTCTTGCACTTTTTGTTGTTGCATCTGTAATAACCATAGTGACATTCTTTTGGAAAATTAGCGGACATATGACATACTCTACCCTTCTCTTTATGACCTTAGGGTATATTTTTTCACCATACGTTCTACTTCTTTTTCTCTTCTCACCCTTCATTGGATGGTCTAGAATCGTATTAAAAAAACATACTTTAGGACAAGTTATTGCAGGAACTATTGTTACGGCAACTATTTGCATTCTAATTTACTGGGTATTTTGATAGAATGGCTAAAATGAAAAACCACACTATTACAGAACTTAGAGAAAAATTACTTTCTAAAGAACTTTCTGCAAAAGAAATTACATTGTACTATCTTGATCGAATTAAGAAGTATGATGAGAAGTTAAATACATATATTACTGTTTGTGGGCAGGATGCTTTAAAGAAGGCTGAGGAGTTTGATAACAGTTTTGAAAAAAGTAAGAGGAAAAAATTAGGTGGTATCCCTATTTCCGTAAAGGATGTTTTTTCTACAAAGGGTATTCAAACAACATGCGCATCACGTATTTTGGAAGGATATAATCCTGTGTATAGCGCTACCGTTATAGATAAAATACTTGATGAGGATGGCATTATTCTCGGCAAAACTAACTTAGATGAGTTTTGTCACGGTTCTGGTACAACTACATCATACTACGGCTCATCTAGAAACCCTTGGGATATAACAAAATTGCCTGGTGGTTCGAGTGGTGGTTCCTCTTCAGCATTAGCTGCAGATTTATGTGCTGGAAGTTTAGGAACAGAAACAGCAGGTTCCATAAGATTGCCAGCTTCATGGTGTGGGGTTGTTGGCCTTAAACCAACGTACGGAAGAGTTTCAAGGTATGGAGTTCTTGCAATGGGTTCATCCTTGGACAGTCCTGGGCCTTTAGCAAAGTCTGTTGAGGATGCTGCTCTTCTTCTAAATATCATTGCAGGGTATGACAAGCATGATCAAACTTCATCGAAAGTAGAAGTTCCTGACTATTTAGAAGCGGTAAGGAGAGGAAATATTAAGGATTTGAAGATTGCACTTCCTAAAGAGTATTTAGATATGAAGTTAGAGGATGGTGTTAGAGAAAACTTTTTAAATAGTATTAATATATTAAAGAAATTGGGTGTGAGTATTGAAGAAGTTTCTTTACTTGATCCTAAGTTTGGTATTGCGGTATATACTGTAACTTGTAGAAGTGAGGTGTCATCTAATCTTGCAAGGTATGATGGTAGCAGATACGGTTTTGAAGGGAGTAATAATGAAACAATTACTGAAAATTACTCTACTACAAGAGGTGAGGGGTTGGGAGAGGAAGCTAAGAGAAGAGTTATGACTGGAACATTCTCTCTTTCGGCAGGGTATTCTGATGAGTATTTTAAGAAATCAGAGCAGGTAAGACAGCTCATAAAAGAGGATTTTGATGATATATTAAAGGAATATGATGTCATAATCGGGCCCTCTACTCCATCAGTAGCACTAAGTGACAAGGATGCCGAGAACCCCCTTTTCGGAGAGTTGGCTGATGTGTTAGCAGAAGGAAGCTCATTGGCTGGACTCCCTGGAGTTTCAATTCCAAATGGGCTTGCTAATAAGATGCCTACAGGAATCCAGTTCATTGGACGACATTTTGATGAGGCAACAATCCTGACACTTGCTCATGCATTAGAGAAAGAGATAGGAAGATTAACTCTAGAACTTTAAGGTTCTAGGACTCCCAAGGTCTTTCCATTAACCTCTATTTGGACCTCTTTTACAGTCGGAAACTGTTTCAAAGTGTTCTCTATCTGTGATCGTATTTTACTTGTTAAACATGTCCCTCCTACTCCCTCTGTTAATTTCTCATTAAAGTTTGCATACGCTACGCCATTCTTAATGTTGAGAGATTTAAGTTCTGTACCAATTGGTATTGATGTGTAGTAGCCTTTCCCTCGTTCCGTAATGTTTGGGCCTTTAAGAAGCTCTGTCAGGGATGCTTTCCCAACAGCAACAGTCTCAGTAATTCTTCTAACAACGTAATGTGTTTTTTCACACTTCTCAGAGTTCGGATCTTCTACACTATTTGAAAAATATATTTTAACAGACACCGTTTTGGTTGGCTCTTCAACTATTTCCTTTTTCTCAGCCTCTTTAACAGAGCATGTTGAGGTAAAGGTGACAGGTATTCTATATTCATCATGATTCTCATCTAAACCTGAAGGATTGTTGTTTTGTAATACTATCTCACCATCTCCTAAGCAACCCTCTTTACAAGATATGCTTTTAGAAAATGAGAGGATTTCTTCAACTGTGTAATCGTCATTGCTTTCTACACTTCCTGTCATTATCTCTTTATCATTAATTAGAATTGAGTATTGGAAGGAGTTTTCAAAAAACCACTCTCTCGGCATCTTACCTGCAAGTACAAAGTCACAGCCTATCTTACTATTGGGTTTAGGAGAAATTAAATCAAAAGAAAGACCTTTTTCTGTTTTATATCCACTTTTTCCTTCAGTCTGCTCCTTGGTTTCTTTTGTCTTGTTAAAGATAATGCCTTTGGAGTGTAGATAGTATGTACCCCAACCTAGTACAGACAAGAGAATGAGTAAAAGGAGGACATATGTGCCCCTATTTTTATTCATAGGTGTTTTTACTAAATTTAATTTTTAGTTAAACCTAATTGAATCAAGAACCTTATTTGCTATATTTAATGATTCACCTTCTCCTGCAAGAAGATATGTTACTTCATATATATTCCCATTCTTAACAACTATGTTCCCTAGTATTGTGCCAACTGGACCACTTTTTTCAAATTGATATGTTTTCTCACCCCATTTATTTTTAATTTCTCCCTTTATACTGCCCATTTCCTTGTCTAGCTTATCAACATAGCGATTCCTTGCTTGTTCTAATGTCAGATTGGAAGGATTTTTGAAGACATGGATATCTATCATGTTCTCTCTAAGACAGCCGGCTCCACAGCCATGTCCTTCTGGAATACTTAGAGGGTAGTAATGAGCTGATACTGTTTTGATATAATTATCAAAAAGTTGATATTCACTATAATCATCTTTCCATATCTTCACATCCCATGTATACATTATCTTTTCCCCTCCAATATCCTGTCTACCTGAGTAGGATGGTGTTTCCAAGTTAATCTTAACATCAGGAGATATGTGTTTCATCCAACCTCCATTTATCAAAGTTGTCTGACTCTTCGGACAATTACACTCTTCTCCTTTACTAACAGGACACTCTGTTTTTTCACACTTTTCACACTTACATTCCTTTATAACAGGATCTCCTGATTGATTAGGTGCGTTAAACCTAAATATTAGTAGTCCCAATACTGGTAAAAGTATAAGGATTAGTACTACTGTTAGAACAGCATTAAGAATATTTGGCTTCTTTGCTCCTTTCTGTTCCTCTTTAACAACATCCTTTTTAGGTTCTGTTGTTTTCTTTTCAGTTATTTCTTCTTCTTTCATATAAAAAAATAAAAAGTTATATTAATACATTAACATGTGGGGATTAGGATAGCAATATTTGAAAAGAAGAAAAGAGAAGGTTACTCAAGCTACTGTACCCGAGGGAAACCCTGGAAGTGAGGTGCCGGGGACTCGAACCCCGCACCAACTGCTTAAAAGGCAGTTGCTCTACCGGATGAGCTAGCACCCCATATCTAAATGCTCAGCCATTATACTATCATTCTAATACATATTACAAGGCTTGAAGCTCTTTCTATGTATATCACAAATACCATACTCTGACATACTTTCCAAATGCTCTTTAGTACCATACCCTGAATTCCTCTCAAAACCATACACTGGATATATTTTGGAATACTCCTCCATCATCCTATCTCTTGTAACTTTAGCAAGAACAGATGCAGCTGCAATACTGTAGTGAAAGTTATCCCCCTTATCTATTATCTCCATCTCATACCCATCAATTGGAAAAACAGCACCATCTGAAATAATGTAGTCTACTTTTTCCCCTAATTTCTCTTGAATATCATTAACCACTTTCTTCATACCTTTTCTAACAGCATACTTTATCCCAATCCTGTCTATCTCTTTAGCGTCTATGATACCAATTGCATATGCTTTACACTTTTTCTTAATACTCTCAAAAGCCTCCTCTCTTCTTTTTTTTGTCATCTTCTTACTATCCTTAACCCCCTCAACCAAATCTTCTGAACTACCAATCACAACACCAGCAACAACCACAGGACCAGCTAAAGGTCCTCTACCTGCCTCATCAATACCAACAACATACTTAAAGCCTGCTGTCCATAACTTCTCTTCTAATTTTGTATCTGGATATACCATATGAATATATGTTAGCATATAGCTATGAAGATATTAAAAATATTTACAACACTCTTCTTCCTTTCAATACTTTTCATATCTCCCATCTCTAGAATCATGGCAGAAGAAACAGAAGACACATCTATTGAAATCCAAGAAGAGAAAGTGGATACAGAGAATAAAGAAGAGAAGATTGAAGATATACAAAAGGAAAAAGAAAAGGAAACGCAAGAAACCCTTCAAACAGGACAAAAAGCTAAATATTCTTGGAGTACTATTTTAATAGCTATACTTATCCCATCTATTTTTGTAATATTAATATATCTAATCTTTAAGTTCTTTAAATTTTAGTTATCTAAATTTTTATATATTTAATTACCATGTCAGAAAAAAATAAAGGAAATGTCGCAGGAAAAGTTGCTGCTGGTGTAGCAGTAGGAGCATTAGTAGGTGCTGCTGCTGGTGTTCTCTTAGCACCTAAATCCGGAAAAGAAACTAGAGAGGACATTAAGAAGTTTGCTAAGAAAACAAAAGATCAGAGTATTAAGCTTTTCGAGAAAGCAAAGAAAGAGGTAGAGAAGAAGCTAATGAATGTAAAGAAAGCTGGAAAGAATATAGATGGGGAGGAGTACAAGAAGATTGTTGCAGAGATTGTAGATAGTTTTAAGAATAACGGTGAGCTAACTTCAGAAGCTGCAAAGAAGTTAGGAGAGCAATTAAAGGATGATTGGGGAAGAGTAAAGAAACAGATTGCTGCTTAATCTTTCGCAAATAGATTGAAGGGGGTAGAAATACTCCCTTTTTCCTAGTAAAATACATTAACTATGCGAGAGTAGTTCAGTTGGTAGAATGTCTCCTTCCCAAGGAGAAGGTCGCGGGTTCGACCCCCGTCTCTCGCTTTTAATTTCTATCCTTATATTATGAACAAAGAGAGATTCACATTACCAAAAGGTCCTACGATTGCAGGAACAGCAGTCATTGCATTTTTAATTGGAGGGATGATATTCGGATATATTGCATACTATGTAACAAAAAAGTTTGTATTCCCTTGCCCTGTATGTGTACAGCAAGAGCAGTGTCAGGTATTTGAAGATATTAAAGATTAATATCTAGAGAAACTCTACTCTGTTTATCAAGTTTTCTGTACTTAACACCACACCTATCAAACAGTCTTTTAGATGCTTTAGTTTCATCCATATCTGCATATTTATCAGAAAGATATATTACCTCCTTTATACCAACCTGTATTATTTCTTTCGCACATTCATTACATGGAAAAAGATCTACATATATCTTTGCATCTTTCATGTCTTTCCTGTTACCACGATAGTTTAAGATTGCATTTCGCTCTGCATGTATTACGTATGGATATTTAGTTTCTAAATACTCTCCCTCCCTACCCCAAGGAAATTCACTATCTTCAAAACAATTAGGGGCACCATTGTATCCGATTGAGAGTATCCTACTATCACTTCCAACTACACAAGCACCCACCTGTGTGTTAGGATCTTTACTTCGCATAGCAGAGAGCTTTGCAATTGCCATGTAGTATGTATCCCACCCTATCCTATCTTTTCTTTCTAGATTGTACTTTTTGGGTTTTGACATTATTTAAGATTATATCAAATATTGAGCATGAGAATATTGCATAGACACCATTATGTGATTATCCTATTGAATATTTATCTTGAATTATCCTTTGAAGCCTGTATGTTATATCTGTCCCTAGATTATCACTTATAATTCTATTAAGTATCGTATAGTCAACACACCCATCATTTGAATTTAGAGACTCTTTTAGACAGTATGTACCTAGAGTCTCAGCTTCAAGAGTGACTATTTTACAATCTTTTATATCTGTTGTTTTGGCACCCTTGCTAAACCTAGGAGAAACAATAATGCAGTATTCAGCATTATTTTTGTTTATATGTTTCGTAATTCTACTTGGATTTATACTCTGCACTCGGTTCTTCGTTTTTTTTGCATCAACAATGATTTTGTAGTTTCCTACTACCTCTTCTCTCATAACACATAACAAATCTGTGTCATTTGGACCACTAATTATCTCAACGACTTGGTTTTCTCTAAACAGTTCAAATAAGGGCTTTAGACTGTTTTCGAAAGTTTTTCCATCCAAACTTCCAAACTTTGATTCGTAAATCATACTCTGTACCATATTTATCACTTCTTTGTAGGGATCTTCACTTTCTTTTACACACTCTATGTATTTAAGCAGTTCAAATTCATATAAATCTCTTATCCAGTCTATTCTTGTTAATTTAGTCCCTTGAGTTAAAGGTTCTTCATATGCATCAAATGACTCATTTAACCTTTCAGCCGCTTCTAAAATATTTTCATTCAACTGAATAAACCCCGAAATTGATGCATGCGGTTTGTATGCATCAGTTCGATATGTATTCTCGTTCCCATGCTTAAACTTAAATAGCCGTCCTTCGTTATGCATTGAATCCGGTTTTATTGTCAGGACTCCAAAACTTTCAAAAAATCTGAAAAAATAATAATTAAGTTCATGTACGACATTAGAAAACACATCATCATAATTCTCCACCTGATGGAAGAGTTCCTCTTTGCTCCAGTAGCTTAATTTTCTATATGAGAGTATACTATAAACAAGTTCTTCATATATGGCTTCATCTAAACTTCTCAAGAAAGGTAAAAACCATACAGCCTCATCAATAAAAAGCTTGCATCCAAGTCTTCTGTCTAACAATAATTTAATTAGCAACATTCCCATCCTTATTTTAAATTTGTCGGATGTATTACTGTAAGGGTTGGGGTATTGCATAGCAAACAGATTTACTAGAACCATTTTTGAGATCATCTTGCTATCTTTGAGTAATATTTGGGTTGTTGGGGTCGGAATAAACTTTTTTTCTTGTTTATATCCAAACATATAGAAACATGCCTGGCTAAGTCTAACCCCCATAGTACTATCAGAACCTTCATCACTTCTACCAGTGTACAATGATCTTATAGAAAGCCTGTCTCTCAGAAAGGTTGGATTAATAACATTACCCTGCTCAGCTATTCCTTCCACAAAGCCCTTCATTAGAGTTGCAGAGCTTATATTTTTTTGAATTATCCAACGCTCTTCCTTGTCTCTTTTCAGTTCTATCATTTCTTCCGTTCCAAACATTTTACTAACTTATAAGAGAATTCAGGAGGTATTCCCTCACCTATTATATGTCGAATAAACGAATCTGTATAGTTACTTGCTATCTCCCACTCCTCAGGTAAAGAGGATACTATAAATAATTCCCTTAGTGTTAATACTCTTGCATCAGAATAGGTTCCATTGGCTAATTTGTTCCCAGGATGCACATTGTTGTGAGAACCTATGTTTCCATTATTCATTGTCCTTGCGGGAGCTGGGGTATCCCATCTCATTCGTTTATATGTATTATGGAAACCTTTGATCCTTTCACCGTTTCTTTTTACCGGGAAATATATATCATTTACCATAGCACTCCGCCCAGAAGATGTGTGCCTCATAGACCTTATTTCTCTCTCATTGTGCTTTTTTGCCACATGATACTTTATACCTGAATCCTCACCAGACTCTAAGCTTGGTAAATGTCCAATAGCCTCCCTTAACGTAATCTCCTTCTCTTTCTTAGGCCAAGGCCAATTAAGATTCTTCTTATATATCTTTATTATTGCCCGAGGACGACTTTGTGCAACACCATAATCTTTTGCATTTAAAACTTGGACCTCTACATTATATCTATCTGAATACTTTTCCAAAAGAATCTCCTCTAGAGTTAAAAACTTGCCGGAGAAAGGAAAATATCTTGACAAAAACCTTGGTACGTTTTCAATAAGGATATAATCAAAATCCCTTACATCAATAACATCTAAAATATCAAATATTAGATAATTTCTGAAATCTTTCTGTAGCTGTGAGATTTTCTTGTTAATACCTAAAGTGCTTAGTCCTTGGCATGGAGGGGTTGCTATCAAGAACTTCACATCTTCCCCTACGTGCGAAAGAAAATCTTTCTTTACTATCTCATCTCTTATATCACCAACCACCATGCGTGTTGCTGGGTACATCTCCTGGTAAAATCTAGCTCGTTTTTCAATTAATTCATTGGCTACAATAATGTCTATACCAGCCTTTGAGAAATAAAGCTCTGCTATACCACCACTTGAAAACATTGATGCTCCTTTCATACTTAAACAGTAACGGTTTTGATTATATTAAAAGCAAACATAGGTGGTATTCCTTCCCCTATTATCTGCCTCATAAAAGTATCGCTAGCCCAAGATGGGATATCCCAATCCTCAGGTAGAGAAAATACAATAAACAACTCCTTCAGTGTTAATACTCTTGCATCAGAATAGGTTCCATTAGCTAATTTGCGCCCAGGATGTACATTCTCTTGGGAGGAGATTGCATCACTTCTCATTGTAACTGCAGGAGCAGGATAATCCCACCTCATTCGTTTATATGTTGCACTATAACCACGAATTTTTGACCCATCAACCTTCTTGGGATAGTATCGCTCATTATCCATTGCACTACAACCTGTAGCTGTGTGCTTCAGCCAAAGTATATGATTGTCTATATGTTTTCTAGCCACATGATACTTTATACCTGAATCCTCACCAGACTCTAAGCTTGGTAAATGTC
>ENA-UOOK01001054-UOOK01001054.1-fermentation-metagenome-genome-assembly--contig:-NODE-1054-length-36930-cov-5.131688_pt1 | contig 36930 bp, 31 predicted proteins | sample MGYA00245777_ERZ724023 | MGnify/ENA primary metagenome ERZ724023 (study PRJEB28704, sample SAMN03018312) | fermentation metagenome | biome: anthropogenic terrestrial biome; feature: soil; material...
GTACAAGAACGCCCGCTGGAGAGAGCTGATGGCCAAGAGCCATAGCCTGCGAGCCAAGATCTTCGGGGCCAAGCCGCTCAACGACGATGAGATGAAGGTCTTCACTGAGGACACATACAGCTGCACCACCTGCGGCGTCTGCGGAACGGTCTGCGAGGCTGGAATTAAGACCGTAGAGCTCTGGGAGGCAATGAGGCCGAACCTGGTGGCCAGAGGAGACGGTCCAGTGGGAAAGCAGTCCTTCTTCCCCAAGCTGGTTAAAGCGGATAGAAATCCCTATCAGGCCAAGCAAGAGGAAAGGCTGTGCTGGGTCCCCAAGGATATCAAGGTGCAGGAGTCTGGAGAAATAGTGTACTTCGCAGGCTGTACAGCCGCCTACCGCCAGCAGGCGTTGGGAGTGGCCACCGTCCGGATCCTGGACAACCTTGGTGTGCCCTTCGCGATGCTGGGCAAGGATGAATGGTGCTGCGCTTCAGCCATGGTCAGGACCGGGCAGCGGGATGTCATGGCCGAGCATGCCGTGCATAATGTCGATGCTCTTAAGGATGCCGGAGCAAAGAACGTCCTGTTCGCCTGCGCTGGCTGTCTCAGAAATGCGGCAGTTGATTGGCCGTTGTGGTACGAGGGTTATATCCCCTACGAAACCATGCCACTGTCGGTTTATCTCAGAGATAGGATAAGGAAGGGAGATGTGAAGTACAAGATCCCTCTGAACTATTCGGTCACATACCATGATCCATGCCACAATGGCAGGCACCTGATGCATCTGAAGGGAAAGGATTGGTCCTTTGAAGCATCCCGCGACTGCATCACATCTATCCCGGGAGTGAAGTTCAGGGATATGGTGCGAAACAGGGCTCTTCAGAGGTGCTGCGGTGCAGGCGGCGGCGTCAAGGCAGGCATTCCCGATCTGGCCCTGGATTGCGCTAAGATGAGGGTCAAAGACGGTGAGGAGGTCTCTGCGGAGATCATGGCATCCACCTGTCCATTCTGCAGAAGGAACATCATGGATGGCAGAAACGATGCCAAGTCCGGCATAAAGGTCTTAGACGTGGTGGAGCTGATGGCCGCATCCATGGGACTGGATATGACCATCCCCGAGAATCCGTACACCAAGTTCCAGGAGCAGGATGTCCTGGTCTGCGGCCCGGCCGAGTGCAAGCTCGATACCGTGGAACGCAAGGAGCCAGGCAAGGATCTGGTGGGCGAGGCTCACTGAAAAGATCAGGATGCCCGGAGTTCCGGACATCTTTTTTTTCACATTTTTTGAAAAAAAATTTCTATTCCAGCCACTTTCCTGTGAAGGCCCGGGGAAGAAGGTCACGGGAGGAGGCGGTCAGAGCATCTCCTTTGCAGTTGGCCATTATCACGATGATATCTTCCCCGAACTCTATCAGGCTCTGCCTGCAGATGCCGCAGGGGGATATAGGCTGGCAGCCATCTCCTACTATCGCTATCGCCTCAAACTCCCTCTCTCCTGAGGCTATAGCTTGAGAGATAGCCACTCTCTCTGCGCATATCCCCGCGCCGGTGGAGGCGTTCTCTATGTTTCCTGCGGAATAGACGTTTCCCTTTTTAGTGAGGAGGGCAGCGCCGACCCTGAAGCGGGAGTATGGAGCATATGCTCTGGCTATGGCCTGACCGGCGCATTCGATCAATTGGTCGTATCCTCCGGCATATGGTCTGGGGCCGATCCCAAGGGCGCCGATATACATGCATTCCGCTGGCGGAATGGTGGGAATCTCGCCGCTGGCCTCCTTGATGGGAACGCCAGAGTCTCTTATTATCGCCGCAGGAATTCCCTCGTCCCCCTCTCCCATCACGATCTGAGCAGCGGATACCAGATTGTCGGCTATGGCCTTGCGGGTGATCTTGAGCTCTCTGCCGAAGAGGTCCTTCTGCCCCCGTGCATCCTCCACCGCTTCAAGGCCGGAGCAGGCCAGCGCCACCCCAACGCAGCCCAGCCGGAGTGGATGAGTTCTACTGTCTCCGATAATCACCCCTATCTTCTTTCCGTTTGCCATTCTCTCCCGGATGGCTATGGCAGAGCCTTTGGGATCGGCGGGAAATAGGACCACATGACCTGGTGGGGCATTGGAGTTGTCGATACCAGCATTGGGAAAGAGAAATCCATTGTTCAATGTCAGGACCACTCCCGGGATGCCTCCCACGATCTCGTCCGACTCCCTGAGGATCAGCTCCATCTCTCGAGGGTCTTTTTTGTACTGGCCGGCCAGAGATATGGCCAGATCGCCTGGCTGGATCTCATCCAGATCGACCACCCGTCCCTCAGAGGTGGCGACGATGCTCTCGGAGACGACCAGTATATCTCCATCCTGGAAGGCCTGACCAGACCTATTCATTGCTCGCACCAGGAACTCCACAAGGTCGTCTCCCGGCCTCACCAAGTCCGATTTAATTCCCAAAACCTGCAATAAATCACCTGTAACGCTCTGGGCTGTCGATCAGCTCCAGGGCCTCCTCTATGATAGCGGCCAAATGGCCGAGCCGGAAAGGCTGCCCTTTCAGGTTCCTGACCAAGCTTGATATTTGAGCATGAGTGCCGAGGATTAAAATCTCTTGCGGCCGCTTGTCGCAGCGCAGGGCCATCTTTGGAATGGCGGCATCTCCTCCCCGGGCGAGCATCTCCTGCTTTATTATCAGGGCCTCCATGCTGCTCAGGCCCCGCACCGCCAGGATCCGAAAAGATCCCTTCCGGGAGAGAAGCTGGTATGCGCCCTCGTCCACCTGTATCCGCTTCAGATGCTCTGCCAGATCCATTCCCTGGCCGAGATAGCCTAAAGCCTCTACCTGCATATCGCCAACTGCATGTTCATCCACATCGCAATCCATACTGCAATCGCTGGTCACAATCGGCCGTCCGCGGATGGCCCTGGCCATGGCGATCGCATCCAGGCTGGCGGAGATGTCGTGCGTTCGGACGATATGCGCCCCCAGATAGACGGCTACTGCCGTTGCTGCCAGGCTTCCGGCAAGCCTCCCTCCAGGATCGGGAATGTTCAGGCTCACCCCGATGAATGTCTTACGGGATAAAGCAGCCACTACCGGCCGCCCGATGACGCGCAGCCGGTCAAAGCCGTCCAGGATGGCCAGGTCCTGGGCTGCCGTCCTCTCGGGCATCCACTTGCCGATCCCTGGATCTATTGAGATCTTGTTCAGAGCAACTCCTGCTCCCACGGCCTGCCTCACTTTATCTCCCAGGAGGGGAATGATCTGGTTCAATAAGGGCAGGTCTCCAGGCCTTTGATCTGATGCCATGATGATCAGAGAGCCATCATATTCTGCTACCTTTGAGGCCATATCAGGATCGTGCAGGCCAGAGACATCGTTGATGCAAGTAGCTCCACAGGACAGTGCCTTTTCTGCAATCTTCGCCCTCTGGGTATCCACGGAGACCACGATATCCAGGTTATCCGTGATCTCCTTTAAGGCAGCAAAGAGCCTGTCCTTCTCCACCTCTTCGCTTATGGGGGGAGATCCGGGGGCTGTAGAGACTGCACCCAGGTCGATGATATCAGCTCCCTCATCCTGCAGTCGCCTGGCAGTTGCTAGAGCCTCATTCGAGCTGGCTACTGAGCCCTTATAGAACGACTCCCGGCTGAGGTTGATGACCCCCATCAGCCGCACGGGCTGAAGATCTCCAACCTTTACCCAACCCACCAAGCCTTCAATCACTTTCAACACCACTAGCTCAATGATTTCATTCCCTATTCCGAGAGCCAGAGCAGGATTCCCGTTCTCCTCGCCCGGCGAATCGCCCGGTCGAAGAGGATGAGCCCCAGCAGCAGATATAGCGCAGCCAGAGATAAACCTACAGCCAGATGATGGGGTCCGGGGATAAATATTGACCTGTAATACTCTAAGAAATAGGTCAGAGGGATGGCCCTGGCCAAGACCTGCAGAAAGAATGGGAGGACATCCACCGGATAGTAGATCCCGCTGAAGAGGAGTATCAGGCCGCTCAGACTCCAGGCGGCAACATCAGCCTTTTGGCCAAAGGTGAGGATAGAGATGCAGACCGTGATTCCTATGATCGCGGCCATGGAAAAGACTCCCGCCAGAAATATCAGCGGGGGGATCAGCCCGCCCGCCTGAAACCTGAAATCAAACAGATAGAAGCTGATCGATGCCAGGATGGCAAAGACCACCGATCCCCTCATGATGCCGAAGAACAGGGATCCAAAGATCAGATGGCGGCTATGTATCGGGGCGATGAATGTGTTCTTTATGCTCTTGGACCACATATCAAAGAGAAGGACATAGGCCACATCCATCTGCGCCACCTGGAGAATGGTCAGAGCGATGGAGCCCACCAGGAGAAAGGAGACCATCGATTCATCCACCATCAGAAATCTAGTGAGAAGGCCGATGGAGAGCAGGTTGACCAGGGGCCAGAAGAACAGCTCGAAGAGGGTGAAGACGTTCCTCTTGGAGATCACCCAGTTCTTGTAGGCTGAGGCCAGATACTTGTTCAGCTCACCTTGCCAGCTCAAGGAATACGTCCTCCAGATCGGGCTCTTCAATATCGATATCCAGAATCTTGGCATCTTGAAAGCTTTTCAGAATCCTGTCCAGGCTATTCTCGTTACTGTCCATCAAGATATCCAACTGTCTATCCACCTGCCCATCCAATTGTCCATCCACTGGCCTTGCCACCTGTCTGTCAATCTGACCATCCACTATTCCGGGGTTGCCCCTGACCGCTAAGACCCCCTCCAGAGCTCTCAGGGCATCAAGGTTCGCCAGCCCCCGGTAGGTTATCTTCACCCTCTTTCCCAGTTCGAGGTGGTTTTTCAGGTTCTGAGGGGTATCCAGGGCTGCCACTCTGCCCTTTCTCAGAAAGGCAATTCTATCGCAGAGCAGCTCCGCCTCGGGCATATAGTGGGTGGACATTATAACTGAGATCCCCTCCTCATCATGAATTCTTCTGATCAGATCGTGGGTTTTGGCGGACATGTCCGGGTCCAGGCCGGTGGTCGGCTCGTCCAAAAAAAGGAGACGGGGGTGGTTTAGCATGGCCTTGGCCAGGGACAGGCGCTGCTTTAAGCCGGTGGAGAGGTTCTCGAACTTCACATCCCTGTACTCCCCCAGCTCAAAGGCATCGATCTGGTCCTCGACCGTCCGATTGAGGCCGAGTCCATAAAGGCCGTAGAGCATGCTATAGTGGACGAGGTTCTCTCTTACCGTCAGGCTCCAGGGGAAGTTGGGTTTGGCAGTGCTGATATTGATTATCTTACGGATCTCTCCCCTGTCCCGTCTGGCATTCAATCCCAGAATGGACAGGCTCCCCTCCTCCGGGTAGATCAGAGTGGAAAATATGGAGATTAGAGTGGTCTTCCCCGAGCCGTTGGGGCCGAGCAGGCCGAAGATCTCTTCTCGATCTATATCCAGAGATATTCCTTCCAGGACCGTCTTGGCGGAGCCAAAGAGGCTCTTGTAGCTCTTGCATATCCCCCTGGCCTGGACCGATTTTTCGCTCATCTTCCCGATCTTCCTTTGTATTTCTATGCTTTCCGCCTATAGCCGCTTGATCCTTCTCTTCCGGCCATAAAGAAGCTTTTGTCTGCGCAGGATGATGGCGAGCAGAACAAGAAGGGCCAATAGGGCAATGAAGAGAATGGCCCCATTGGAAATGAGGCGGCCCGATCCCTTTAAGCTCAGCTCAAAGGGGAGGACCAGATCCATCTTTTTCGAGCGCAGGCCCAGGCCGAGTTGATACTCCTCCCAAGCGGCATCTCCATCAACCTCGACCAGGAAGCTGGCGGAGGCCATCTCACCCGGCGACAGGTCTCCTAGAGGAAGGTCTCTGCTTTTCACCCGAAAGGGAGGAGCAGCTATAAGGCTGGCCGAACAGTTCGGGAGGATATCCTCTCCGATGTTCTCCACCGCGATTATTAAAGATCCTTCTCCTCCCGGATAAAGGTGAGACCGCACTCCTGCAATGCGCAGGTCATCCTTATCTCCGAATGCATAGATTCTCAGATTCAGGCTCTGGTTTGATGGCTGGTGGAGGGGAAAGGCCTCGCCATCGCTCACGCTCACGTCCACCATGCGGACATAATCCACCCTCAGGGGAAGGTCATACCAACCACTGGCCCTCCGATCGATGCTGATGTTGAATTGCAGCTCTTTTGCCTCTCCCGCTGGGAGAATGGCAATATGCTGCACGCCGGAGGTCACCTGAATGGGGCCGGCCGACTGCAAAGCGGCTCTGACATCCATAGCCAGAGAGCTGTTCATCTCCTCTCTTTGCTCTTGCAGGATATCATCGGGGGAATCGCTGCTGCTTATAGGTATCAGCTCCTCGATTCTGCCCTGGTTGGCAATGCTTATTCTCAGGACACCGTCGCCCGGCGAGAGTGCTGGATTGGTGACTGAGGCATTGAGTTGCAGATGGCTGATGGACTTGTAGTGATCATCGGCAAAAAAGATGATATCTTCTGCCTGGCCCAGGCCGACCAGGATCAGCAGAATGCAGATGATCTTCAGCAGCTCCATATGATTTCGGTTGAGTTTGCATCCTTAATTAAATTTATCTGAATGCCATACTGGAAGCGATTTCACTCAACCTGCAGGGTTAGATATTAGATAGATCTTTGCTCAGATTGGAAAGCTTAAAGAGGATAAGCCATCTGGTTATCGAGAGGCTAATATATCGCGGATATTCTCCTTTAGGTCCTGTAGTGTGCTTATTGTATAGATCATCTCAATATCTCCGCGCTGATGGTGCTCGACAATCTTCTTCAAGTCACTGAGACGCCGGTACCACCCTATCCCATCTGTTACAAAAAAATAATGAGAGTCTTTGTCCTTAACTTCCAAGACCTTGAGAATATCTCCAAGTACATCTGTGAGTTTACTGCCAGTTGCTTCATAACCCTTGGCCTCGATTATTATATGAGGGACTTCTTTGGAGGGAACGGTAAAGTCTGCTTTTGCATGTTTACCTGATCTGCTGACAAAGTTTCCCCCACGATCGAAGGTTATACCAATCTCATCTCTTAATTCAATCAATATGGCCTCAACAGCATCTTCTAATGTTGATCCGCGTTTTTGGGCAGTCATAGCCCGTCCTCTCATGTGCCCGTACCTGTCCCAGAGAACATCCTGAAGGGTCCACTCATGAGATCTGTGTGTATCGATGACATCCGCTAATCCTAGTTCCATTAGTATCTCAGCGATCTCTTCTGAGTTATTTCCACATTTTTTACGGATGCTGGTGAAATCACCCATTACTCCTCTTATTCTCATCTCATTTGCGAAGATATCTTGAGACATGTCTAAGAAGAGACGAAAAACATCTAAAGCATATGGATCTTCTGACAATATGATCTTGATTAGATCTTGATCAATAGTCAGATCGTTTATCCTTTCGACTACGATAGATATGGATTCTAGCACCTTATGGCCATCAGTATCCAGCCACTCTGCGGGTATACGTTTAAGCTGTCCGAGAAGCTCTTCCAGAGTTACTTGAGGATTCATCTATTTACTCCATCGATTCACGAACTCTGTAGTCAGCAAAAGATATGTCAATCAAAGCTTCTCTCTCAATAAGCAACGACTGACCAAGATCCAAACGTCGCTTGATCACAGGTATAAGGTCTTCATTGATTTCATAGCCAATGCTATTTCGATCTAAATTGATTGCCGCTTTTATTGTCGTGCCGGATCCTGCGAAAGGATCAAGAATTGTGTCACCTGCAAACGAGTACAAGCGAATGAGGCGACGAGGTACCTCTTCTGGGAAAACGGCCTCATGTCCTTTGAACCATTCTGTCTCAGACTCTATTCTCCAGAACTTTTGAACGTACTGTTTCCATGTCTCTTTATCGATTTCACTTGCTTTTTTGATTTCAGGGTCAAGTTTATTGCGCTTTCCTGGTTTCTTCAAGATAAATATGTACTCAAAATATACATTATTGTAAATAGATGCGGGATAAGGATAAGAACCAAGCAGCGGCCCGCCAAAATTCCTGTTAAAACCTTTGTCCCATATGAATGTATCAAAAAGCCGAAATCCGATTTCCTGACATAGCATTAAGAGATCAGCAGAAATTGGCACCCTATATAGGCCGTTTTCTTCTTCATAGAAGTACTTGCTCCGGATATCGGCTACATTCAAGCAAAATCTTCCATCTGGAATTAGAACGCGCCAGATTTCTTTAAATACGTCATTAATCATAGCGCGATATGAATCATAATCAAATTTTTGTCCTTTTTTCATTAAGGTGGTAACATAAGGAGGGCTGGTTATAACGCAGCTTACGGAGTGATTTGCGATCTCCTTCATCTGCCTGGAGTTTCCAATGTAAATCTTATGCGTAGTTTTCATCGATCCATCCCGCGCAAATTGCTTTATTCCTTGGGGCTCTCAGCGATTAACTTCACGGCTCAACTATATTTAACGTTAACGTTGATCTTATCTGATTATTATATTAAGTCTAAGCATTCCTGTTAGCTGATATTAAAAATAAAAATTAATTATGGTCCACTTCATGACACTAAATTTATGCATTTGGCGGTCTGAGCGTTCCCTTTCGATCAGAATTTCTCCATACTACCTCGAATACAGCGTGCTCAGGAAGAAGAATATCGCCGCAGTGAGAATTATCGTGGCGCCTGACGGCACATCCAGCATGTAAGATACTATGAGGCCAACAGTCACGAATATCGATCCCAGAACTGCGGATCCGGCCATGATGGAGGGCAATCCCCTTAGATGCTGCCTGCTTATGGCTCCGGGGATGGTGAGAAGCGCTATTACCATTATGATCCCCACGATCTTGATCAATACCACCACGCTGAAGGCCACCATTGCCAAAAGCAGGAGCCTGAGGCTTTTCACCGGCAGGCCGATGGCCTCCCCGTAGACCGGATCGAAGCTCATTATCAGGAATTCCTTGTAGAGGATATAGATCAGGAGCATTATGGCCAGGGTGAGTCCGGATATCAGCAGCACGTCGTTGATGGTCACGGCTAAAATATTGCCGAAAAGGTAGCCATAAAGGTCTCTGGCATAGCCTTTGGAGAGGGTGAGGAGCATGACTCCCAGGGCCATTCCCGTGGCCATAAAAACCCCGATGGCGGTGTCCTCGGATACCCGTGCCCTCCCACTCACCATTCCTATGCCGACTGCGGTCAATACGGCCGAGCCCACTCCGAATATCAGGGGATCGAAGCCCAGGAAATAGCCCAGACCGATGCCCCCAAAGGCAGCATGAGCTATGCCGTCGCTTATGAAGACTATCTTGTTCAATATGACATAGATCCCGATTATGCCGCAGAGGACGGCGCTCGCCAGGCCCGCGGCCAGGGCCACTCTCATAAAATCGTACTGGAAGATGTCCAACTGCAACTCAATCATGCTTCCTCAAGACCCGGTGGGGCGTTCCATGGGCGATCATCTCCACCGGACAGCCGTAGGCCTTCTCTATATCTTCGTTCGTTAGCTCCTTTGAGCCATGGTAATAAAGCCTCTGATTTAGGCAGGCGATTTTGCCCACATATTTGGAGATGGCAGTGATATCGTGCGAGACGAGCACAATGGCTATTCCCATGTCCTGATTGAGGTGGCAGAGAAGCTCATAAAACTCCGTTTGCTGGGAGGAATCAACGCCCGCCGTGGGCTCGTCTAAGAGGAGGAGCTCTGGATCTGAGACCAAAGAACGGGCTACAAAGACCCTCTGCTGCTCTCCACCGGAAAGGGCGCCGATCTCCCGGTCAGCCCGGTCTTCCATTCCCACTGCCTCTAGGGCGCGAAAGGCAGCATTGCGATCGGCAGGACCGTAACGGCGGAAGAGGCCTGTCTTGCTGAACCTTCCCATCTGGACCACCTCCTGGACCCTGATCGGAAAGTTCTGATCGAAGATGGTCTTCTGGGGCAGGTAGCCCATCCTTGCTCTTGCCGCCTCAGGTTCCAGGCCGAATATTCTGATCCTCCCTTTATCCGGCTTTATCAGACCCAGCATCACCTTGAGAAGGGTGGACTTTCCTCCTCCGTTCGGGCCGATTAAACCCAGGAAGTCCGCCCGTTCCAGCTTCAGGTTTATGTCCTCCAGGATAGCATGCTCTTCCCTGAAGATCCAGAGGTTATCAATGGAGACGATCTCAGCGGTCATTTCAGGCTCTTAGAGATCTCCTCGCCTGTGCGGCGCATATTCTGCAGATAGTCATCTGCCAGAGGGTCAAGGACCACAATCGTCGCGTTCATCTCTCTCGCTATTACCTCTGCTGATTTGGGATTGAACTGTGGATCAACGAATATGGTGGAGATATCGTTCTTCTTAGCCATATCGATCAGGCTTGCCAGGTACTGGGGACCGGGCTCTTTCTCCTCCTCCATGATCGGCACCTGGACCAGGCCATAGTCCCGGGCGAGGTAGCTCCAGGCAGGGTGGAAAACGATGAATGTCTTATTATCCTTTGCGGCAAAGGTCTGGTCAAATTCTCTATCCAGCGCTTTCATCCCCTCTATGAGTTCATCTCTATTCTTAAGATAATAATCTCTGTTTGCAGAATCGACCTGGATCAGACCATTGCATATATTATCCACCTGAATGGCAGCATTCTGCAGAGATAACCAGATGTGCGGATCGGCGTTTCCGCCCTCTTCGCTTAACAGCTCCACTCCCTCAGAGGAGTCCACAACCAACATATCTTCATTGACCAAGAGCGCCTTTTCCATCCAGAACTCAAGGCCCGCACCGTTCATGATATAGATGTCCGCATTGGCGATTTCCTTCATCTGAGAGGGGGTAGGCTCGTAGGTATGGGGCTCGGCTCCTGGCGGGATTATCGTCGCTATTTCGACGTTGTCACCACCGATCAAAGAGATAAGCCCTGCCAGTGGAGCGATGGTTGTGGCGGCGGAGATGACATCTGAGCCGTTATTCGCGTAGTTCTTCAAGCCATTTCCTGTGCCATTAATGGGTAGGGATTCAGCCTGGGAACCTCGGGCATCCTGGACATCATCATTTGACTGGCTTGCAGCCACTGCAATTTCGTCTGCTGACATCTCCTCAGATGGTTCTGTATCCTCGGAGATGCAGCCAGATAGGATTGCAGCCACTAAGAAAACGATGAGCAACGAGAATTTTTTAAAATTGCTTGACATATTACTCCTTCTTTAGCCTCTGTAGATTGAGATTCTTTCCGATATACTTGGAGCGGGTCTTGCCGCCCTCTCGCCAGTAGCCATACCAGTAAGGTCCGTGCGGGCAGCCCTTGCAGTTCTTGCCGCAGGAGACGCGCTCCAATCGAAAGGTCATCGTGCCGGAGTGCCTCTCCTCTATGACCTCTCTATTGCTGCCCCGATCCCTGGTGGGGCCTATCTTGCTGAGGGGCGCTTCTCTCATGGAGATCATATCAGATAATAGATCCCTGATCTCATAGAGAGTGGAGAGATCCTCTTCTTTCAGGAGATCTCTCAAGGCTTTCGGAATCACGGTTTTTCTTATGTAATTCACTTAATAAAGCTGTTGGCCAATTACATAAGAGATGAGGAAAATGAGAGGGGAAGGAGGACCATTATCATGATGCATTCTGCCCGCCAATTGGGCGCTTTACGATGAGAAAGTAGATATTCTAGAAGGTGTAGGATTGCGGCTATGAGTGAAGCCCGAGATAGGAAGATGAAGCGTAAACGCAAGTTTGATGAAATGAAGGCCGAAAAAGTATTGAGAGCATGCAGGAGCAGACGGTATATAGAGAATGCTGATAGGTGAGCAATCTCTTTTTACTGAATATATTTCGTATTTTATTGTTTTTAAAAAAAATTATTCTCAGAATGCTTGCTTGTTAGCAGGCTAAATGATCCCTGGCCCCATAGCTGAGATAAAAAAACCTCTTTTTAGCAAAAGCGGATGAGGATCACGAGAGGAGAGGCTCCAAGATATAAAAAAGGAAGAAAAAAGGAGAAGCTTAAAATGGTGGACAGGGTTAAACTGGCGGTCTAGATATAGACTGCTGTTCCTGGCTCCACATAGATAGTCTTAGAGCCACCTGCATCGAACCACATGATTTTTGGATAGTTGAACTGGCCATCATAGACTCTCACTTCATGGTTCTGGTTGCCAACTACCTTGAAGCTGAATCTGCCATCCAGAGGATCTCCGCCCGTCCCCTCGGTACCAATATAGACTCCATCCAGGTATACCTGATAGCCGCGCATGCCCTGAGAGACTATTATGGCGGTGGAGTCACCGGCCGTTGGAGCGGCAGTTTGGGTAATTGAAGGTGTGGTGGTTGGGCTTATGGATTGAGCACTCGCGCTCGTTGATTGCGTGGTAGTGATTGCTGGTTGCGCCGTGGCAGATACAGGCGCCGCCGACTGGGTTGGGGTGTAAGCGACGGTCTGTCGCGGATATACCCTTAAAGAGGATCTGGTTTGGGCATATTCGAGGGTTTTCGCCCATTCCTTATTGTATATCTGCCATCCTGTGCCATAAACCGGCGTCCAGCCAGGAGTGGGATAATAGGCCGCAGAATATGTCGAGTATGTGCCATAAGGCAAGCCATAAGGCACGTAATAGACCGATCCATTTGAGCCGTACCAGGTAGCAGTGGGAATGGGATAATCAAGCCACCGCTTAAGGCCTGAAACGGCAGGATCTCCATCGTATGGGCCAATTGAACTGACATATCCTCCCACCAGCCAGTCCTGTCCCCCTGTAATGCCTACAAACAAGCATATGCCTAATGCCATTAGATATAGCAAGGTCTTATTATGTATCATATGGTCTCACATGATGACATTGGCTCTAATGGAACTTAATACTATCTTTGGCTGCTGCTGGCTGATGCAATGAATCGTCCCCAGCCCCTCCACCATTTCGCGGCAATCGATTCCCACCACCTTTCTATCCGGGAAGGCTCCTTGGATTATCTTGAGCGCCTTCTGGTCGTTCTCATTCCTGAATAAGGGAACCAGAACCACATCGTTTCCGATGTAGAAGTTGGCATAGCTAGCAGGCAGCCGTCCACTTTCATTTTCCACCAAACCCGGCATGGGCAGCTTGATGACCTTCAGGGGATTTCCATCCTGATCGGTCTCCTGGCAGAGCTGTTCGTAGTTCGCCTTGAGAGGAGCATAGTTCTCATCATCAGGATCCTCCTCGAAGGCACAGAGCACTGTGGTCGGATCGACGAACCTGGCGGTGACGTCCACATGTCCGTCTGTGTCGTCTCCTGCTATCCCCTCCTTCAGCCAGATAACTTTCCTTGCCCCCAAATACTCTTTGAGATAGCTCTCGATCTCCTCCTTATTCAGGCCTGGGTTGCGATTGCGATTGAGGAGGCACTGCTCTGTGGTCAGGACCGTCCCCGAGCCGTTCACATCGATGGATCCGCCCTCCAGGACTATTCCTGGAATGAAGCACTCCATCTTGAGGTCGTCGTTTATCAGACAGGGGATTCTGGTGTCTCTCATCAATCCGGGATACTTTTCCCCCCAGGCATTGAAGGTCCAGGCGATCATAGCGATATTATCCATTCCCTTGTTTTCCCCCCGAGATACTACGAATGTGGGGCCATAATCCCGGAACCAGACATCTGCATAATTTATCTGGTGGAATCTGATCCGACGCAGGTCCACCTTATCCTCTCTCAGCCGCTCAATAACAGCGCTGAGCATCATCTCGTCTCTGACCAGGAGGTTTACGATCTCGCTCTTATGTATGGCTTTGATGATGGCGATGTATGCGTCCTCCACTTTTTCTATATCGAAGAATGTCTCCTGATCATAGGGCCAGGAGAGCCATATCGCTTCATGCTCTTCCCATTCTGCAGGCATATGAAAGCCCAGCTGCAGGGGCGTATCCACCAGGCAGAGAGCATCCTTCCTATCGATCTTTTCCATCATCGCCTCTCTTGCCTTTATCTGAGGGGCAGGCTCTTTGACCATCTCGATGATGGGCCAGTAAAGATCAGGCCTGCGATTGCGGAAAAAGCCCCATCCCTCCCGGACAGACTTGTTTTTGGCCAGATCCAGGTCAGCCAATAAAACCTCTTCTCTGTTGCCGCTCGCTTTTGCCACGATATTGCCGAATGAGTCGGATACGAAGGAGCTGCCCCAGAAGCTGAGGCTCTCTTCTCTGCCCACCCGGTTGACAGCGGCTACGCATATGCTATTGGAGATGGCATGGCCCCGCTGCACCGTCTCCCAGGCATCGTGCCAGTCTCCTTCTGCCGGCTCTCCCTGGTCCATGATATTGCCGATGGCGGTGGGATAGAAGATGATCTGGGAACCGCCCAAGGCTGCCACTCGGGCCGCCTCAGGGAACCATTGATCGTAGCAGATGAGAACGGCAAACCTGGCATAGCGGGTATCATAGATCCGGATCTCGTCGCCAGGAGAGAAGTAGCTCTGCTCGTAAAAGAGGGGATCATGGGGGATGTGGATCTTGCGGTAGGTCTCCAGAAGGCTGCCGTCGACATCGATTACCGCAGCGGAATTGAAGTAGTCGCCTTCACTCTTCTCGAAGACCGGGACGACTATTACTATCTCGTGCTCCCGGGCGAGGATGGAGAAGGCATCTGTGGATTCACCCGGAATTGTCTCCGCCAGATGGGATGCATCCTTTTGATCCCATTGAGGGAAGTAGCGGGTCCGGTAGAGCTCAGGCAGGCAGACGATCTTTGCTCCTTTCTTCGCAGCCTCTCTTATCATCCCGATGGCTTTTTTCAGGTTCAGATCTCTGTCCTCTGAGGCTGTGCTCTGAATCAGTCCTATAGTGACCCTCTCTCTCTCCCTTTCAAGCGCCATTTCAGTCTTCTCCTCCAAGGTGGTCGGCATGCTATTGGAATGCGGAATTTTCTGAGAAGAGATGCGTATTAAAGTATATCAAAGTATCAAAGGATTAGTGTATGTCTCAATATGAGTCGCGCCTCATCATGGCTGAAACAGGCAAGCAACTTGGCGACCAGATGCGATCTGCAAGATCTTCGTCCGAAGCATGCGCCCAAAAACAGGGCCTATGCCATGGGCAAAAGTGGCATATGGTCCGGGCCCCAGCCGCCTCAGTCTGTATAAGCCCAGGGGAGATGGCGGAGTGATGGATTGCTGCCTATTCATTTTATATATTCTACTTCCTCAATATCCTTGAATTCCCGGTCTCCTGTGAGGAACCGGATTTTTAATCTTTTGGAGCAAATATAGCCGAGGCTGTCTATAAGGGAGAGCTTTTTGCCCTTTTTATTATTGGATAACCTGAATCTTGAGGCTTCTAAATAATCGAGATCTTCGGGGCTAATCACCTCGATCCTGCTTCTCAGGAACGAGAGCATATTTATGCTATCCGCTCTCCCAAAATCCCGGTACATGGCATAGGCCAACTCAAAGATATTGAACTCAGAGGTGATAAGCTCTTCTTGAGAGTATTTTTCGTAGGCGGTATTCCCCTTAAGGATTTCCACCAGTGCATAGGTATCTGCAAATAGCTTAACCATCTGTCTCTCTTAGTTCATCCTTCAAAGACTGCGAATCCAACTTCCAATCCTTCAAGAGACCAAAGATGCCGCCCTTGCTCCTTATTTCTATATCCACTTCCTCGCCTTCCTTCAGATCTAATTTCTCTTGAGGCCTCAAAAGATTATTCTCATAAATCGCTTTCACGATCATACCTGGCACCAAGCTAAACCTGTGGTTTGAGGATAAATATTTGCCCCATCGCTCAACTCATGTTCCGGTCTTTATCTGATTTGCTCCTAATTTTTGCAGTTAAGAGCATCTCATTTTCCTGCTCACAGGAATATCCAGTAGACAAAGACATTCAATGCGGTTAGTGGCACTCCCACCCTGGCGAAATCCAGGAACGTGAGCGTCTCCCCGCTCTTCTCGGCGTTCTGGATGATAATGACGTTGCTTGCCGCCCCCAGGATGAAGAGGTTTCCGGCGATGGTGCTGCCTGCTGCCAGGGCCATCAGATCCCGGGCAGAGGGGTTAATCAGGAGAGGCTGGAATAGGGCGACGAATGGCACATTGGAGATGATCTGGCTCAAAAAGACGCTCAGAGCCAGGATGACGGGAATGGATCCAAAGCCAAGAGAGCTCTCTTCCATCATGCTCTGAAAGAATCCAGATCTCCAGACACTATCCATCAGAACGAACATGGCGGCAAAGAATACCAGGGTGCACCAGTCGATATGCTTCATGATCTCCCATCTTCGACTGCTGAAGAGGATGACGGGCAGGGCAGAGAAGATGGCGATGTAGGTCAGCGAAAAATGTTGGCTGCTCTGAACTGTGACTGCCAGGACCTTGGCCAGAATGAGTATGAGCAGCAGGATAATTGAGATCCGGGAGATATTGGCCAGGGTGGGATCGCTGATGCATTCCTTTGGGATCTCGATGGCCGTCTGCTGGAACTGGCTCTTGTAGAAGAGCCTTAAGAGAAGGTAGGCTAAGACCAGGTTTGCCACTGTTGGAATGAAAAGATACTGGAAGAAGACCAGGAAGGGATTTGTCAGGCTGCCGTTGATGGCGATGAGCAGGTTCTGAGGGTTTCCGATGGGGCTCATGGCGCTGCCGGTGGTCACGGCGAAGGCCAGGGTGAGAAGGAGAAGCTTGGGGGAGATCCTCAGGGCCTGGGCCAGGTAGAGCATGAGAGGAGTTCCAATTATAGCTAAGGTATCGTTCATCAACAGGGCGGAGAGAAAGCCCATGGCGAAGAGGATGAGGAGCAGGAGCTGGTCTAAGTTCTTTGCCCGGCAGAATATGCGGTTGAAGAGATGAAATAGGTAGCCGCTCTCTCGCATCGCCTCTCCGATCACGAACATCCCGGCCAGGAATATCATCACATCTGGGTTTATGGCACTAGCTGCATCTACCGGCGAGATCTCTCCCGAGAGAAGGACCAAGAGGGCGCCAAGGAGCATTATCTGCCAGATCTGGAGCTTGAACTCACCCAGCTGTCTGATGGCGATGAGGAGAAGGACCAGAGCTAAAGCTATGGCAGAAATATTTATGGCATCGAGCATTCAGGATCCTGAGCCTTCCGGGCGGCGGATGTAGATGGCAACCTTATGGACCTTCTCTCCTCGCTCAGACAGAAACAGGATCTGGTTTTATGCCTGGTTATTATAGTTTTTGGCCTACTGAATCTAGATCCCAATCTTTAAAGTGCTATCTGCAGCACTCATCTTCCCAGAGCCGATATCCCCCTGAACCTCTCCACTGCCTCCACTATGCTCTCCGCCACATATTCCACCTCATCAAGAGTGTTGGACATCCCCAGGGTGATCCTGAGGGAGCCGTGGCATTCCTCCGCTTTGAGGCCCAGGGACATGAGAACATGGCTTGGCTCCAGCTTGTGAGACGAGCAGGCGGAGCCTGTGGAAACGCATATCCCTTTGGAGTCCAAGAAGAGCAGGAGCGACTCACCCTCTACGTATCTGAATCCGAAGTTCAGGTTGCCGGGAAGCCTCTTTTTCATAGTACCATTTATCCAGGCCTCCTTGACCTTACCCAAGACCAGCTCTGCCAGGCGGTCGCGCAGGCTGGTCAGCCTCTCAGCTTCCCGTTGCATGCTTTCTTCCGCCAATTCTGCCGCTCTTGCCAGGCCCACAATTCCGGATATGTTCTCCGTTCCGGATCTGAGGCGGCGCTCATGGCCCCCTCCCTGGATGATGCTCTCAAGCTTTGTGCCTTTGCGGATGTATAGAGCCCCCACTCCCTTCGGCCCGTAGAGCTTATGCGCGGAAAGGGATAGCAGATCGACCCCGAGGTCATCTACATTGACCGGTATCTTGCCCACGCTCTGCACGGCATCGGAATGAAGGTAGATGTCCCTCTCCGCCGCCAGACGGCCGATCTCCTCCAGGGGCTGGATGGTTCCCACCTCGTTGTTGGCGTGCATCACAGAGATGAGGATGGTATCCGGCCGGATGGAGGCCTCCAGAGTGGAAAGCTCGACAAGCCCCTCCCCGGTTACGGGCAGGTAGGTAACCTCAAATCCATCTTTTTCCAGGGCCCGGCAGGTCTCCAGGATTGCAGGATGCTCGATTTGGGTGGTGATGATATGCTTTCCAAGCTTTCGATTTTTGCGGGCTATGCCCTTAAGAGCCAGGTTATCTGACTCCGTTCCCCCGGAGGTGAAGATGATCTCCTCAGCTCTCGCCCCAAGCAGGGCTGCTACCTTCTCCCTTGAGTCCTCCAAAGCCTCCTTGGCCTCCCGGCCTGATCGGTGCAGGCTGGAGGCATTGCCGAATTTCTCCCCAAAATAGGGCAGCATGGCTGCCAGCACCTCTGGCGCCACTGGGGTGGTGGCGGAATGGTCCATGTAAATGCGCTTCATCCATTTTTCTATTGAGAGCTGAGGGTAAATAGATGGCGAACTCAAACGAGAAACTATAAGTACGCTGCCGGGGGACTGCAGGATATGGACATATCCATTCCCCTATTTTCAACTCCACTCTTGATCGCTGCCGCCCTGATAGGCCTTGGATTTCTGATCTATCTCTTCTCGGCGAGGCTGGGGGTAGTGAGCATTGGTGCGGGCACAGCTATAATGGGGATTGTGGTCCTCTTTGATCTGCCCAATGGATTTGCAATCGAGAGCCTGGTGCTATTCGGATTCACCGTGGTGGTCGGGATCTGGATGATGTATGTGGGAGTGAAAAACGGCTGATATATTTATATATACTATTAAATAATTGCTCATACAGGCCTGGCGGAATGGGCAGGGCCAAAATCCGGAGCCTTATCGGAGTTCGGGCCTAAGGGAGCATGCAGCCGATTTTTCGCAGGGATGGAGCCGGATCTTATTCAGTGGGAAACCCTTATATGCCACTTCTGCATCCTAACGAACGCTGCGCGGGGCCATAGGGTAGCCTGGTATCCTACAGGACTGGGGGTCCTGTGACCGGCGTTCAAATCGCCGTGGCCCCATAAAATGTCTTTGCGTATTTTGTATATGTGGACTTGAATCGCAAATTCTCTGCATCTTTTCGCCTTTGTGGTGAACTGCGATCTTCTGACCCAACCACATAGAGCCCATGATCATCAGGCGGGGATCATGCCCAAAGCATCCCTCTTTAAGAATTGATTATGATATTCCCCTGATAATTCTTCAATATGACGAGTCAGAGAAAAGAGGCTCTATTTTGCTGCTATCTGCGAGATGAACAAGTGGTCAATTCCCGTATCATTGTTGCTCTATCTTTCAGCCGGGCGAGGACTTCCCCTCTATTCGACCCCTTCGCCATGATGGAGAGAATCGGATCGTCTCTTTCAATTCTCGAGCCAGGACGGGGGACATCCGCCGTCCAGGGAAAGAGCAGGCTCTCTTTTATTTCCAAAGAGCGTGGTGCATAGATTATTGCCCTCCCGGCAGAGCACTTGATGGCTGGCCTTGAGGGAAGCAATCCCCGAAAGGAGTTCAGATGAGCCTCGAATACATTGATGCCTGTGGCACACTCCACTGTGTCCAGGCTCCCCTGGAAGCGACAGTTGACCTCCACCACTACCGGTCCCTCCTCAGTGAGAAGGAAGTCGACCCCATTGCTTCCCAAGAGGCCCAGTCGCGCAACAATCCTCTCCGCCATGTTCGCTATATCGTTCTTGGGCAACGGCTCCAGAGGGGTGATATTGCCGCAATAGCGAAAGCCCTTGGCTCCAGTCCAGCTCTCCCCGATCAGCTGCTCGTTTGCCGCCAGCGCGCGCGCATCTTTCCCGTCGCCGATGACCGATACGCTCGCCGCCCGGCCAGAAACGACCTCCTGGGCGATCAACCCCTCTTCCCATTCTAGCCTTGAGCTGTCCTCTGCGATTCTGCAGCCCACCCCGCCTGCCCCCTGCCTGGGCTTTACCATGACCGGAAAGTTCAGGTCCTCCGCCGAGGTTTCCGTCCTGATGAAGGGAAAGCCATTCTTCTCCAACCAGCGGGCCTGATAGAGCTTATCTGAGATCCTGGCGGTCTTCTCGGCAGGATTATTGAGCACCGGCAACCCTTTGACCCTGGCCTCCTCAAGTCCCGGTCCCAGGACGACAGCATCGGGAAGGACTCTCTCGACGTGCTCGGAGATCAACTCATCGATTCTGTCCGCACCACCGGGATCATCTATCCCATCCCTGGACAAGAGCGCCATATCCTCAGCACAGCTCTCCAGGTCCAGGTCGCAGTAGCCATCGACGGCATAAACCTCATGCCCTGCCCGGCTGGCTGAGCAGGCGATATGCCGAATGTTGATTCCAATTATCAGAAGCTTCATCCTATCTGACTCTCATATCTTCATCACCAGGATAGGAGGCTTTTGTCTGCGTCGTTGGCGGTTTGGTCATCATCCTCGTCTAAACCATCATCTGCAGCCTCATCCCCATACTCGCTCTTCTCATATCCTCCTTCTTCATCCTTCGAGCTGAATTCCGGATAGATGACCTCCTTCCCCCGAGAGGAGGGCACTATCTTCAGCCCCCCCTCAAACTCCCGGAACAGCTCCCTGCCCAAAAAGAGCCGGTCCAGGAAAACGGCCAAAGCCGCCACCTCGGAATGGGGCTGGTTGCCCACAGCCACATTCCAGTCCGCCAACTGATACACCTCTGCCGGAACCTTCTCCGCCCCCACCACGATCAGTATATCCTCGCTCTTGCGGATCTCATCGATCACATCGGGCAGATTCGAGCCGTACATGGTGAGGTGAACCACCTGACCACCGCTTTCCTTCCAGCGAACGATCTCTCCCTTCCATGACGCATTCGGGGTGAGACGGAAGTCCCCTCCCCACCGCCTGGCTGCATCATTCAGGCTCTCCTCCACATGGGCATCGCGACCGCAAAGAAGCATCCCCTCCGCTCCAAAAGCCCGGGCGACCAGGCCCACATGGGTGGTGATCCTCTTATCCCTCTCCGGTCTATGCCCCAGACGCAAAACCACTGCTCGCACGGGCCAAAAGAATATGGTCTCCCTTATTTAGAGCCTTCCAGGACCCTGTTATCTCGTGCCCGAAACCGGGATCATCCCGAAGCTATAAATTCCTCCAAAACATCCGGACAGCGATGAATCAGTGTGAGAGATGCCAGGGCCGTGGAGTGCTCACGGTTGGAGAGAAGCCCTGCCCCAACTGCAATGGCAAGGGAACGACCGAGTCCATCTCCCTGGGAGAGGCATCAGATAAGGACATGAAGTCTCTGATCGAGAGCGGCTCGGCGAAATGCAGCGTCTGTCAGGGTAGCGGCAAGATTCCGATCACCGAGAACTGCCCTGATTGCCATGGCCTTGGCCGGGAATACCTGTGCGTGGTCTGCAAGACAAAGCTGGACAGCAAAAAAGAGCTGTGCGAGCGTTGTGCCAAAAAGCCGCTGGTCCACATCCTCGATCCAGCCTGCGACATCAGAGATATCTCCGTGGGGGAGATCTACCAGGGCAAGGTCTCCGGTCTGGCAAACTTCGGGGCTTTTGTCGATCTATCCGATTCTGTGCGCGGCCTAGCCCACAACAAATATCTCAAGAGCCGGCCGGAAGCTGGCGACGCCATCATGGTGACGGTGAGAAACATCCTGCCCAATGGCAACATAGAGCTTGAGCCGGCTGAGCTGAAGGAGTACAACACCGTCGAAGTGGAAAAGGACCTTCCTCTATCCAAGGCATCTGATCTGCACAGCCAGGTGGGCAAGACGGTCATGATCAAGGGAGAGGTGATCCAGGTCAAGCAGACCGGCGGTCCGACCATCTTCACCCTGGCAGACGACAGCGGCCTGGTCTTCTGCGCTGCCTTCGAGCGGGCCGGAGTGCGAGCGTACGCTGATATTGATAGCGATATGATGGTCCGGGTCATCGGCGAGGTCAGCCTGCGCAATAACCAGGTTCAGGTGGAGATAAAATCCATGAAACGCCTCTGGGGAGGCGATGCCTCGGTAGTTAAAGACCAGATAGAGAAGGCCATTGACCTTCGGGCCGAGCCTGCCCAGACGGAGTTTTTGGTCAAAAGCGAGATCATGGACCGCCTGCGTCCGGCGATGAAAGCGGTGGCCAAAGAGATCCGCCGCGCCGTCCTCAAGTCCCGGCCCATTGTGGTCCGCCATCATGCCGACGCTGATGGTATTTCCGCTGCAGTGGCCATTGAGATGGCCATCCTTCCCCTGATTGCCGAGGTCAGCGGCCCGGATGCCGAGTACCACAACTACCGGCGCGCCCCCAGCAAAGCCCCATTTTACGAGCTGGAGGATGTAACCAAGGACCTGACATTTGCCCTGGAGGATCAGAGCCGGCACGGTCAGAAGATGCCTCTGATCGTTCTGATGGACAACGGCTCTACCGAGGAGGATGTTCCCGCCATGCGCCAGGCCCAGGTTTACGGCCTGGAGATGCTGGTGGTCGACCATCACCATCCCCACAAGATCGTAGACCAGTTCCTGGTGGCCCATGTCAATCCCGCCCACGCCGGAGGGGACTTCGGCCTGACCACGGGCATGCTGGCCACGGAGATCGCCCGCATGATCCATCCCGAGGTCGAGAATAAGATCCGTCATTTTCCGGCTGTATCCGCGGTGGGCGACCGCAGCGAGGCCCCGGAGGCTGATCTATACATCCGCCTGGTCGAGGACAGGTTCCCGAGAGATGACCTCAAAAAGATCGCCCTCGCTTTAGACTATGAGGCCTTCTGGCAGCGCTTCAACGATGGCAGGGGGCTGATAAACGACATCCTGTGCCTGGGAAGGCTTGACCGCCACCAGAAGATCGTCGAGCTTCTCTGCGAGCAGGCCAATGCTGCCATAGACGAGCAGCTTCGGGCGAGCATGGGCAATGTCAAGAGCACAAAGCTTCCCAATGGCATCATCATGAACGTCCTGGATGTGGAGAACTTCGCCCATAAGTTCACCTTCCCCCCGCCCGGCAAGACCTCAGGCGAGGTGCACGATCGCCTCTGCCAGAAGTACGACGGAAAGCCGGTGGTCACCATCGGCTATGGCCCGGATTTTGCAGTGCTGCGCAGCCGGGGAGTGAGGATGAACATCCCTCAGATGGTCCGGGAATTGATGGAGGAGATCCCCAATGGAGGGGTCTCAGGAGGAGGTCATCTCGTCGTTGGTTCCATCAAGTTCGTGGGTGGGATGAGAAAAGATGTCCTGGCGAAGCTGGCAGAGAAGATCGCCGCCTGCGGAGTAGACGAGGTGGCTGAGGTAAATGGCGGATAGACGGGGGGACGGGGGCCGGGCGTCTTTTCTTTATCGGCGATCGGCAATTGATTTTGCCGCATTTTTGGAAGCGTTTTTTTAGATAGAAGAATCGATTTTGAAATGATCAAACTCAATATGGACCACATTACTATTAGACCTTATATTATTTAAATCATGAGTGATGATTATTATCGTTTTATCGTTCTTTAGTCTCATGAGAACGTCATCGAATAATTTCCTCGATTCAGCATCTATAGATTTAGTAACCTCATCGAGTAGTATTATGGGAGAATTCTTTAAAATTGCTCTTGCCAATGCGATCTTCTGTTTTTCTCCGCTCGACAATTTCAGCCCATTTTCTCCAATATTCGTTTCATATCCCTTGGGCGAACTTGATATGAATTCATGCGCGCAAACCAACCTTGCTGCATGAATAACTTTTTCTCTGGATGCTGCAAGGTCGCCGATATGAATATTTTCATAGATGGAGCCGTCAAAGAGATAAGGATCTGAAAAGATCATCGATATATTCTTCCTCAGATCATTTCTTTTGATATCTGTAATTTCAAGCCCGTCGATTGTTATATGCCCCTTATCGACGGGGTAAAGGGTACATAATAATTTAAGAATAGTTGATTTCCCGGTACCATTATCTCCCACAATATAGTTCAATCCCTTAGCAAATGTAGCATTAAATCCTTTGAGGATATACCTATTATCATAGGAAAACCAAACATTATCAAATCTAATAATACCATCATTCACAATAAGCCGCTTGTTACCATTAGAATCTTGTTCTAACTGAAATATCTCATTAACTCTATCGAAAGAAGGAGCTGAACTCTTGTAAGACGTCCATAAATAGGATAACTGTGAGAGAGGTGAGAAGAAAAGGGCAACGTAGCTCATAAAGGCTGTAAACGTTCCCAGTGAAAGGGACCCTTGAATCACCATTGGACCACCAAATAAGATAAGCAGGATTACAGGCATACCATAAATGAGAGTGCCTATTGATGTGGTCAAAGAAGAGTTCTTTGTACAATCCAAAGAAATGTCACAATAATCATTCAGCTGATCGCAAAATTTATTTCTTGACCACATTTCCAATCCAAAGACTTTTATAAGCGGTATCATCGAAAGGTTTTCCTTTAAGAGAGAATATAGCGAGGCGATTCTCACCAGAGATGCTTTTTGTTTGCGTTCCAATCTATTGCCGAAGAATGAAGAAGACAGAGAGATGAAAAATACAGGTATCAAAACAATAAGCGCGAGCTGAGGATTCAGAAAAAGCATTATGAAAAACGGTCCGATAATACGCAACGCATTCATAGCAAATTCGGGAACAATGTACGTGGATATATAGACTGCAGATCTAGTGTTGCCCATAATACGGCTAAGCAGGTCTCCGATCTTCATCTCTTGGGTTTTTCTTAGGGATCCCAACAGTATGGCATTAAACGTCTCTTCAGCAACATCTTTGAATATAATTAAATCAAGTTTTCCTCTGAGATAGCTAGAGAGATAGTCAGAGATAGATGAAACAATGTATATTCCAGCAGTTCCTAATAGAATATAGCCTAGAAGATCATCTCTCTTGCCGATAAAGACATCATCTACAAGGGACTTTGTGAGCAATGGACTGAGAAATGCAAAGAGCATACCTAAGATGCTCAACGCAAAAATAAATATTAAGGATGGAAAATGTGGCATGACAAATCTAAAGAAAAAATGCTCATAGCTGCGTCCTTTCATATCCATTTGCCTTCTTTTGGATTATAACTGCATAACATCTTGCCTTCAGCAATTCCAGTCAAATTTTCTTCAAGAGCCCTGCAGTCGATACACGCGTATCTAAACTCGCAACCATTACATTTATTTATTTTATCTAATGTTAACTCCCAGAATTTGTATATGCCTTTACCTCGTCTTCCAAATATTGTATGAAAATCCATATCACGTAGGTTGCCGAGATTATGGTTCTTCATCATAGGGCAGGGGGCTACATCTCCGTTACAACCAATTGCCACTGTATGTCCAAGGCAAGGATGAAATTTTGTATTGCTCATGAATTGGTGCAAGGCTGATGACATCTTCATTTTAGACATTATTGGCAGATCACTTGTTAGAGAATGTGGATCTGAAATGGCGAAATCGATAATTGTATTCTTGTCCTTGATATTCCATTGATTATTTATCCATTCATCAGGGCTGATCGTTAAGATATAGATGGAGTTTTCAAAATAATTATCAATTGACTTCCCAGCCTGAATAATTACTTTAGCCCTATCCGCCAAATCATTCATTATATCTATTGATACGCTTTGTTGATGAAGAATTATGTATATGTTCGTGAACTTTCCGCTCGCGTAATCCAGAATGCTCATAGTCTTTTCCCAGGCTAAAGTAAGATCTCCACCAGTTATAAAAATATTTTCGCATTCCAAATCTACAAGCTGATCAATAAGCTCTTTCCATCGTTCCAGGGTTAAGGGCTCACCATTTTCTTCAAATCTATTGCAGCCCATGCATCCTAAGCTTCTTTTCGTTCCATGATAACCGCAGAACCAGCATTCTCTATTACATGAATTATTTATTTCGAGGAATGCTCTAAAAAGCTCAGGTGGTCTATTGATCAGTTGATCCAAGACAGGAGAACCAATTCGCAATTTTTGAATATATATCTTATTGGTGTAAAAGTTCCCCAAGCAGAACTGTCTAAGCTCCAAAAGAAATGATTTTTCGTCTTCCCGGACGGGATTATTTTTTTCACAAGATAGAACTGTCTCTGCTTCTTCTTTGCTCAAAACATATATTGCAGCATCTATTAAATCGAAGATTGCACCGCATTTCTCACCCATAATGAAGTAGCATTCTGGATTTAATCTAAAGAACATTTTATTCACTCCAATTTCGTTTGAGGTTTTCGAGATGAGCTGATTTTTCTACGTACTCTGGATTAATTTCTGCTAACATAAGCGCCTCGCCAAACGGCACTATACTAGATGATTCAACCTCCTCACAAATGTGGGAGGAGGACATGAACCCTTTATCAGTTGCAAATTTAATGTAGCAATAGCTACAAGTTCTCTTCACCCTGCAATTCGGGCATTTATCCATATGGCGGAAATAGTCAGTTACTATTTCGCTTATTTTTTCATAGTCTAAACCATCATGTACGTTTCCAAATGGATTAATTTCAACCATTTTTTCACATATGTGGAAATTTCCACTAAAATCCACAAATATTTTCTTACCTGGTATACAGGTGCCAGTACACGGTACAATTGAGGAAAATTTGCGGATAGAAATAGGCACAAATAGAGAATATTTGGCATTGTCGCCAATTATCCTGTCGAAGAAAGAGTCTTTTTCTTGCAATTTATTTTTTTTCGAAAAAATTTCGTAATAATAATTTTTAGCCATTTTTATTTGCTCTAAGTATGCCGAATAATCATCTTTCGAGAATTGATCATAATATTTGCAGCCACCAGTTATGCCCACAGTAGAAGCAATCATTAGCGGTGGGACATCGATCCGATTGAAGAATTCTTCGATCTCAAATAGATTGCTTTTCCAATCAAAAACTGCCATCGAGAAGATTTTTTTATACCCGGAATCCATTATTGAGCTGACATTTTTCATAACATTCCTGAAGGTCCCCTTTCCGTCACTATAAATCCTGTTTCGATCGTGCTCCTCCTCGGGACCGTCTAAGCTGACCGCTATTGTGAAATCGTGTTCCATTAGCCAATCCGCTTTATGTTTATCGAGAAGACTTCCATTGGTGGTTATGTTATAGATTATTCCAAAATCATCATCAATAGTCTCTACATATTCAATACAGTCCTTAATTAGATCAAAATTTAGTAAAGGCTCTCCCCCATAAAATCCTATTGAAGGCTCTCTCAAAGGATTGAATCGCTGTCCTTCTTTTAAGAGCATAATGAACTGGTCGATTGCCTTCTTTGCAACGGAAAAAACCATACACTTTTCGGAACGAGGGCGCGTATATTCATAATATTCTGAATAAGTGCAGTATTTGCATCTGAAGTTGCAGTCCTCCGTTACGTTTAATATCAGTTGTTGGATGCCATATCTCAGCAAATATTTTTTTATGCTTATTATGGGGAACTCTCTGGGGATTTCTAGCTTGTAATTCAATGGTCTAACCTTTTCCCACTTTTGAAGCCAATCATAGCAGAATGCAACCTCTTCCTCACGAAAGTCCTCTCTTAGTCTTTTGATGATCTGTTCTTTGGAGTGATATCCTTGTCTTGAGATCTCATTTATGACTGCCTCCATGGTTGAGGAAAATGGGACAAATAGACCTACTTCATCATCCCAAGCATACACATTTCGCGAAGGAGTTTCAAATTTGAGCATTCCTTTACCTCTTGACCATTTCTGCATTTCTGCATTAGTTAACAGATACTTACGACAAAATCTATATAAAATTACTGGTCAAGTCCGTAACTTTTTATACTATGCCAGATATGGGAAAACATTATAAAAAATAAGGAGGTGAGAAATTTGGAGAAGGTAAAGAGCGAGGCACCAGAATCTGTAACTGCCGACTGCACAAGTCTATGCAGCGCTTATTGCTCACCGTACACATACAGCGGCAATCAGTCTTCGGTATTCCTCTCAGCGCATGGGGGCTGCTAAATATGTTAATTTTTTTTTTTCTCACGCAAGTCCAACGACCGTCCGATTATTTTAAAAATAGGATCAATAAGTTAATCGCCGACATATTTGGCTGCAGAAGGTTGAGATAATGAAAGCAGATTACCATTCAAATGATCTAGTGATTGCGTATTTTGGCAATCTCTAAGAAGGAGGCACAAAGTTTATATTCGATAAATGTCGTACACACTATCAGAGGTGCCTTTTGGACGCACCTAAGAAAGAGACGTTTTAAATGATCAAAGAAGGAGATGCGTTTGAATGATCAAAAAAAATAGATCGGTATCAACTGTGCGGATCAACATTTGGATTAAAACCATAATGTCATTGGCCATGATCTGCACAATCGCAATGGCCCAGCAGAACACACCAGAGTACTGGATAGATAAAGGCCAGGTGCTTATAGGAGAGCAATCCTTAAATGAGAGTATTATCGCATTCGATAATGCCATCAAGATCGCCAATTCAAGCCAGGAGCAGGTAGCTGCATGGCGCGGCAAGGCCATTGCTCTCCAAGAGATGGGGAAGTTCCCAGAGGCCATAGAGGCGAATCGCATGGCTATAGAGCTAAATCCCCAGGAGAAGGATATCTGGAGCGCACAGGGTTTCCTTTTTGCAGAATTAGGTAGATACAACGAATCTGTAGAATCATACGACATGGCAATTCAGACTGAACCAGATGAGATCAGTGATTGGATAGGCCGAGGCGATGCCCTTGATAATACAGGAAGATCTGATGAAGCTATTAAAGACTATGAGAGATCGCTAAAGATCCTAAACGAAACCATTCAAGCTAATTCAAATGATTCCAACGCCTGGTCGAGCAAAGGCTATGTCCTCAACAAATTAGAAATGTATAGCGAAGCCCTTGAAGCTTACGACAAAGCCATCGATGTAGCTCAACCCTCTAAAGATTATATGGCAGGAATATCAACATCTAAGGCCTGGACGGGAAAGGGCATAGTTCTCGCTAATATGGATAAATACGATGATGCACTCAATGCCTTTGACAAGGCGATAGAGATATCTCCTGATTATTCTATAGCCATGCAGAACAAGGGGGATGTCCTCATGACCATGGACAAGTATGAAGATGCCCTAACGGAATATGATCGCGCCATACAGATCGACCCGATGTTTCCAAGAATCTGGTATAAAAAAGGCCTCGCATTGAAGGCTCTTGATCGCAATTCTGACGCGGATGCAGCTATAGCTAGGGCCAAGGAGATGGGCTATACAAGTTAGGCACATCTCCACTTATATTTTTATAATTAATCATCTATCTCAATTAACGGGATCATTAAGTCTTGGCGAGCAAACTGCTCTATCTACTTCCTCCAAGCCTTCTTCACCAGCCCCATGCCCCTGTCTTTAACATAGCATTGCATGACCTCCTGGAGCATAGCTACGAACTGATCCTGGCTAAAGTTGAGCTGCGAGGCCAGCCGCTCCACCACCGGCTCGATGTTCTTGACCTCATCGCTATTGATGCTTCTCAAGACCACAGCAGATAGAGCCATGAGGCGGAGCCCCTCCTGGATCCTGTCCATCTGCACCGCCAGGGCGCCGAGCTGAAAGAGCGCTCCTGCCTCACCCGCCTGATCTTTCAGTTCCTGATAGACCTGCAAAGCCTCCCGGAAATGCTCCGCAGCCATCTCCATCTCCCCGGCCTGAGAGCTGATCATTCCCAATCCATGCAGGCTGGCGGCCATCCCTTTGCGGTCGCCCAGATCCCTGGTGATGGCCAGGGCACAATCAAGCTCCTCAGTTGCCCGAGCAAGCTCTCCGGTCTCCCGGTCAACATCGGCCAGATAAAAGAGCAGAACCGCCTCACCTGCTCGATCTTTTGCCTCTCTGGCCAGCTCCAGGGATCGGGCCAGCCTGGACCGGGCAGAATCGTAGTGGCCTTGCATCATATCAATGGAGGCCAGAGCCTGCAGAACTGCTGCCTCTCCCCGCTGGTCTTTCTGGCCCAGATGAATCTGCAGAGCTTTCTCTAAGCTCTCCTCAGCCAGATCATACTCTCCCCGGCCAAGCTGGATCATGCCCAGCCCTTGATAGCTGAAGGCATCCGGAGCCATATCCAGGGCCTTTTTGTACCACTGGGCAGCATTCTCAAGATCCATCTGATGAGCATAGGCCTGGGCGATCCAATTCATTGAATCCCTGTCCGGCTCCAGCTCCAGTATCTCTCTGTTCAGCCTTATCAGCTCGGTGTAGTATCCCCTCCGATCCAGGTAGCTGCTGATCCTGGCGGTCACCCTCCTCGCCTCAGCCAGGTCGCCGGCCTCCAGATAGTGCCCCCGCGCCTCTAAGAGGCCGTCCAGACGGAACAAGAAAAGCTCTGGGGAGCGGCCCGATTCCGCCATCTCCTCCAGAAATCGGCCTGCCCTCTTATGAGCCTCTCTTATCTCCTCCGGGCTCAACCCCTCTCGAAGGGCAGGGCGAGCGGAGGAATGAACCGCCCACAGATTGCCGGTCTTATAGCAGATCGACAGCTCCTCCCAGAGGGGCAAGCTCTCGGCTATGCTCTCCAGATCGGTCCCGCCTGCGGCGGCAAAGCCTGCCGGGCTCATTGCTACATCGTAGACCGCTATGCATTGGAGGGCCAGGAGAGACTCGGGGCTGAGGCACTCGGCGAGCCTGGCCAGGGGATCGACATCTTTTGGCAGCCCTCTGGCCAGAGCGCTGCGGATCTGCTCTAATTTAGACGGATCTCTCTCGTAGAGGGAATAGAGGTCCGACAGGGCATCGAATGCGATCTCGCCTTTGCGGTAGCCATCAGCTATAATTCTATCCTGGAGCATGAACCTCAGGAAAGCTGCTTGAGAGAGCCGATCCAGCTTCCAGTTTCTGGCCAGACGGGGCAGAATGGAGGCATCCGCAGGGACCTTCTGGCAGGAGATGATCGCCCGGCTGGAATGGAGGCCTTTAGTCATCTGACAGAAAAGCTCGCCAAGATGCGGATCGGAGATCCTGCCCGTCTTCTCCTCAAGATCGAGGTCATCCCAGAATATGAGTATGCGGTTGGACCGGAGAAGCTCCATCAAGACAGCCAGCCTCTCATTAACCGGGAGCGATGAATCTAAGAGCCTCTTTGTCCCCTCCAGTCCTTGATACTCTCCTGCCGCTGCCAGCTGCAGGCCTGCTGCTTCTATCAATCGGGCAGAGCTTATGGGATTGTGGGGAGTGCCACCCAGCGGCAGCACAAAGTAGCCGGAAACGGCCAGCATTCTGGCCAGACGGTTGGCAAGAACGCTCTTCCCTCTGCCGGGCTCGCCTGTTATGATCAGAGCATTGACTGCACCCTGTCTTAAATCGGGATAGAGGCGAAGCAAATCCTTTCTTCTGTCAATAAAACCACTGGCATAGCCTTCCGTCATCCCAGGCATTGGAGGAAGCTCTTGATACCCTATTATCATCTCCTCTCTCTTCTTATTGGGATCGAAGAGACCTGTTGGCTCTCTGACGGCATAAACAAAGGGATAGGCCTGTATCGCTCCCTTCTTCTCCTCCTTTTCTTCCAAGCCTTCTTTCAGCATCCTCTGCCCGGTCCTCCATATGGCTTCATCTGCAGATTCGCCCTGGGAAAGAGAGCGAACGATCTCCTGAGGGGCGACGGTACCATTCCAGGCTACAGCCATGAGCAGATCTTCTGCCAGCCTCTGGCAGAGAAGCTCCCTGGCAGGGTCAGGGCCATTCCCTTCCCCTCCAATAATTATGCACTCAACCCCGCCACTCTTCAGAACGGGAGCTATCTCCTCTGCAGATCTCAGGTCAAGCTTGCCCGCAGGATCCATGAAGGCTAGCCTTGCCTCTCCGCCGGAGACTTCGCCGGACAGTTTTGCCTCACCGGAAAGGTATACCAGATGAGGCTGAAAAGACTCAATGCTGCTTTTCAGCTCCTCGAAGGAGGCGGTCTCGCCCATCTCCAGGTGGATATCTAATCCCTGCACCGCCTTGAGAAGGGACAGCTCCTCCTCCTCAAAATGCTGCAGATTGGTGGAGAAAAAGAGCATTCTCAAGGGGCCTCTTCTCAGTTCAGAGGGCTGAGAGAGAAATGGTGCAGGAAGGGATGAGCTGGCGGGCCGGCCACCTTCCATTGGCACGCGCAGGACGGCAAAATCCGGGGATGAGCCATCGGCCATATCCTCAAATCCCGGAAGGCGGAGAAGCTCCCAGGGGAGCAGCAGGATCTGGGGTATGCTCGATACCACAATCAGCCGTCCCCCAGATAGGATCTTCGGCCCCAGCTCCTGCCAGCCCGGCTGAAAAAATAGGCGGAAGATGCTCTCGCCCAGGAGATGAAGGTAGCTATTCTTCCCTTTTTTGCCGTTAGAAAAGAAAGACGCATACTGAGAGGATATCTCTCTGGCCTCCATAGCCTCAACCGGGTTGAGCCGTCTGTTCATGACCACCTCCCCGTCCACTGCTATTCTTATTTCAAAGGCCCTGGCGGCAGCAGTGCCCGTCTCCCAAATCTCAATGATAGTATCCTTTTGCATTCATGGATGATATGGCTGGATGCGATATATAATTTCTCAGCCTGCAGTTGGCTGCACAATATAAATCCGCATCAGGAGTTATCCTTTTCACGATTCCTTCTCCAATTGGTTTATCGAAAAACATGGGCGATCAGCAATTGATCGTAGCTCATGCTATTTTAGACGTGCATATGCTTAGAAATATTTTAATAGTATTAGGATTACCATAAAGGCTCAGGGATTGGATAAAATAAGCAGATATTCAGATCGAATCGACTATGAGACGGCGCGATAGGATCGGAGAACTTTAATCATTATGCGGTGGTTGAGATGATGACGATACTCTTGAAAGATCTGGGAATGAAATCAAAGAACGGCGAGAAGACAAAAGGAATGGGCTGGCGACCAGAGCTTCCGGACTTTAGAGACTATACCTTCCAGACAAAGGAGGTAGCAGATATCCTCGGCCCTCTTAAGCTTTCCAAAGTGGCGGTCTCCACCCTTCCCACATCGGTTGATCTCAAAAAATGGTTCCCACCGATAGAGGATCAAGGCGACCTGGGCTCATGCACTGCAAACGCTGGCGTAGGAGTCTTTGAGTATTTCGAGCGAAGGGCATTCGGAGAGCATATCGATGCCTCGAGGCTGTTTCTTTACAAAGTGACGAGAGATTTGATGCAGGAGAGCGGAGATACTGGTGCTTATATCCGGACGACCATGGGAGCGATGGCACTATTTGGCGTCCCACCGGAGAGATACTGGCCATACGATATATCAAAGTTCGAAGAGGAGCCCTCAGCATTCCTCTTCGGTTTCGCGGACAATTACAAAGCTCTCAAGTATGTGAACCTAGACCCACCCGGAACCACGCCCACTAAGCTTCTATCGAGCATCAAGACGAATATAGCAGCGGGAATTCCCTCAATATTCGGATTCACTGTTTACGATTCGATCAGCCAGGCTGGAAGCACTGGCAAGATCCCCTATCCCTGCAGCAATGAAAGCGTACAAGGCGGCCATGCCATAATTGCAGTGGGTTATGACGATAAGATGAAGATCAAGAACAGCAATTGCGGTGCCGAGACCACCGGTGCTCTCATGATAAGAAACTCCTGGGGAGAGCTATGGGGCGACGAGGGATATGGATGGCTGCCATATGATTATGTTCTGACCGGACTGGCTGATGATTGGTGGACTCTCATAAAGGGATCATGGATTGAGACCGGGCAATTTGAATATGCATAATATAGAAAGATATTTCCCTTTTTGGCGCCTATTATCACTGGTGATCCAATGAACGCGAGCTTGAACGTGGAGTTCACCTTATCGCTCGAATCGAATCCCACTACCGGTTATGTATGGGAGGCAACATTCGACAGAGTCTTTCTTGAGCTGAGGAAAAAGGAATTCAAAGAATCCGATGGAGAATCGGTTGGATCCGGCGGAATAGAGACATTAACCTTTGTCCCGATCAAGGCAGGAAGGACAGAGATAACCATGGTTCACAAGAGGCCGTGGGAGAGCATCCCTCTGGAAAGAAGATCATTCCCAATCCAGATCACAGAGTGAAAGACAGCAGCGGAATCGCATCACAAAGGCGATCTCGAAATGGAAAGGTTCCGCTACGAAGACCGCCTTCGTAAGGATCATGCCTGTTTTAGGCGATCGGTTTAAATACAGTGAGCTTGAACGGAGTTCGGATTAATATTATCTCGGAGGATGTTTATTGGCTAGAAGATCGCAGAGAAAGGCTGATAGCAGAAAGGCCAAACAGTGGTATAAGGTTGTAAGTCCGGAGATGTTCGGAAGGGTTCCCTTTGGAGAGACGATCGCCAACGATCCCGAGAGGATTGTGGGAAGGATCATCGAGACCACCTTAGGAGACCTCACCAACAACTTCTCCAAGCAGAATACCAAGCTAAAGTTCAGAGTGGACCGGGTTGCCGGTGACTCGGCATATACGAAGTTCCTGGGCCATGAGATGACCACAGATTATGTGCGCTCTCTGGTCAAGAGAAGAACCTCTCGCATTGATTCCATCGTAGATGTAACCACGACCGACGGCTACACCGTCAGGATCAAGCCCAGCTGCTTTACAGTTAAAAGGGCACGGGCAAACCAGGTCAAGTGCATTAGAGATCTCTCAAAGAGCGTCGTCATGGAGAGGTCGAAGAACCTGGACTTAAATCAGCTGATCCAGGATGTGGTGGGTGGAAAGATCTCTCTGGACATTTATAAGGAAGCCAAGGTGATCTACCCCTTGAGAAGGGTAGAGGTACGAAAGACTGAGATCAGAACTGAGCCCGCATTGTCTGTGCCTGAGCCAGCGGCACCAGCTGCTCCGCCGGCATCATCCTGAGGCTTATTGTGGCCAGATCCATCTTGGATCTATGATTCAATCGGATCGAATCTGCATCAGCTTGGCGCCCCTCTTGTACATTGCGGGAAGGGCGCTGGCTTGAGAATTTCTCGGCCATAAGTGTGGTCAGCTTTGCTTTTATTCTGATAAAGACATCTTCTATAGAAGAAGATATATTCCACTAAGGGATCATTCGTTTCATGAAGCTGGTCATCATATTGGCAATATGCCTTGCCCTTTTCTCGGCAGGGTGCATGGAGAAAGAAGACAGTGGCGGCGCAAAAGACAGCGCCGCAGGGGCCTCAGAGCCAGTTGGACATGCTGACACTGATAAGATAAAAGTGACCATTACCTCACCTGATGCCGGGCAGATCATCAAGGGTGATGAGGATATAAGCTTTGAAGGCTCTGCAAAAGGTGGCGAAGGAGATCTGAGCTACGAATGGAGCTCGAGCATTGATGGAAAGCTGTCCACCAGCCGGTCCTTCAAGCAGAATCCAAGAGAGCTGGAAAAGGGTGGACATATCATCATTCTCAAGGCCATGGATGAGAGCGGCAAATCCGGACAGGGCAGCGTCCAGGTCGAGGTGATGTAGGGCTACAGTTCCAGGGGCTTTTCTAGAGCGCGGCCTCGGATAGGGATTCCCTGCAATGGCAGGATCTTTTTCCATCCAGCTTTTGGGCCGCCTGATAGATTATCTCCCGGACATCATGATGGCACTTTTTCACCTGCTCAGGGATATCGCTGGCGGAAAGGCTCTCAGATTCCCCCATTCCGGCGGCGGGATTGGTGATAATGCAGATAGAAGCATAGCACAGCTGAGCCTCTCTGGCCAGAGCTACCTCTGGATAGCCGGTCATACCCACTACATCCCCGAACTGGCGCATCATTCTGATCTGGGCAGGCGTCTCAAGATGGGGGCCTTCAGCGCAGACGTAGACTCCTTCCGAGGTCTCCAGATCAAGCGACTTCGCAGCTGCAAGAAGATGGCCTCGAAGATGGGGGCAGTAGGCTTCGCTCAGGTCTATATGCACCGCTCGGTCCTCATAGAATGTGTTGGACCGGCATTTGGTGAACTCGACAAAATCATAAGGGAAAAAGAAGCTTCCCACGGGCTGAGATGCCATTGCTCCCACGCTATTGACCGATATGACCCATTGAGCGCCAATCTTCTTGGCGGCAGAGATGATGGCCCGGTAGTCTACCTTATGAGGCGGCAGGTGCCCTGTGCCATGGCGGGGGATGAAGGCAAGCCTCTGGCTCTTTATCCCGCTGCGAACGGCAGGGACGGGGCCGTAAGCTGTGTCCACCTCATCTGCTATCCCCTCCAGGGTGAATCCCACTCCGCCGATGACGGCGATTTCTGCATCCATGAGTTGAGCTGCTCTTCAAACTTAAACTACCTTTCTGTAGAATCTATACTGGGGGCATGAGTGGGGGCCGGAAGACGCCCTTCTCGGTTATCAGTGCAGAGACAAGCTCCAGAGGAGTGGCATCGAATGCCGGATTGTAGACGTTTATTCCCAGGGGGGCCAGGCGCACTCCGGCCAGGGTGCAGATCTCCTCAGGATCACGTTCCTCTATTGTGATGTCCTCCTCGCCATAAATCCGGTCAAAGGTGGAGAGGGGTGCGGCCACATAAAAGGGAATCTTGTGGTGTTTGGCCAGGACGGCATGATTGTAGGTCCCGATCTTATTGAAGACCACATCCCTGGTTATGCGGTCTGCTCCCACAATTACCTTGTCGATCTTCCCTCTGCGCATCAGGCTGCCGGACATGCTCTCACAGATCAGGGTTACCGGGATTTTATCCTCTGCCAATTCCCAGGCGGTCAGGCGGGAGCCCTGGTGCAGAGGTCGGGTCTCGCAGGCGTAGACCTCTATTTTTTTCCCGGCTTCGACCGCGGAGCGCACAACTCCCAGAGCAGTTCCCCAGCCCACGCAGGCCAGCCTTCCGGCATTGCAGTGGGTGAGAATGGTGTCCCCGTCCTCCAAGAGCTTTGCTCCGTTCTTTCCTATGGCCCGATTGACCCGGATGTCCTCTTCTGCGATCCCCTCTGCCGATCGTAGCGCTGCCTCGCGAATCTCTTCAGTGCTCTCCCCCCCTCTGGCCGCCTGCAGGGCTCTGTCCACACCCCAGGAGAGGTTTATCGCCGTGGGCCGTGAGTTCCGGATCATATCGGCGGCCATCTCCAGCTCGGCGATCATATCGAAAGCGTTGGTGGCATGGGATCTTTCTGCGGCCAGAGCGATGCTGTAAGCACCGGCG
>ENA-UOOK01001057-UOOK01001057.1-fermentation-metagenome-genome-assembly--contig:-NODE-1057-length-36848-cov-8.921697_pt1 | contig 36848 bp, 35 predicted proteins | sample MGYA00245777_ERZ724023 | MGnify/ENA primary metagenome ERZ724023 (study PRJEB28704, sample SAMN03018312) | fermentation metagenome | biome: anthropogenic terrestrial biome; feature: soil; material...
CAGGGCTAGATTGATTCGAACAATCGATGACGGGGTCAGAGCCCGCTGCCTTACCGCTTGGCGATAGCCCTAAATATATATAAATATATTACCATTAATTTTAAAAAATGCAATATTTGTTTTAAAGAAATATTATTTTTCAATAATAAAGACTTTATGATAATTATGTTTATAAATAGCAATTAGATATGAATCATTAAAGGGTTCGATAATTGAATTACGATATAGATCTTCTAATGAGTATTCCGACAAACTATTATTATGAAGTTCTTCGATTAATTTATTTCTTTTTGACTTAGGAATTCTTTGCCACCATATTTTAGGTTTGATTTTAAAGTAAGATAAATAATCATATTTCATTAAGAAAAAGACATAATCATAGTTAAAATAATTTATTGATTTTAAATAGCTTAATAAGCGGATAAATAAGTCATGAACATTATAGTTTGTCCAGGAAAAACTCGCTTCGTAAAATTTACCAAAAGCAAGAAAGAAATTAAATGCAGATGTATTGATATCAAGGATATAACGGATTGTTTTCGGCATAAATTGAGAATTATAGAATTTTTCTAGTACTTCTTCAACAAGTTTAATATCTTTAATATCATTTACCGATAAGAAATCATTTGAAATTATTTCATATGGAGCAAGATCATTATATACATAACCATATTTATCAGCTTCCCGACGTAGTTTTGTCCCTTTCAACATTTTCAAAAATCCTAATTGAAGTTCTAATGGACGTAAAGCAATAACTTCATCAAATGTATTCGCAAAGGAAATAATATCTTCTTGGGGTAAACCAGCTATTAAATCTAAATGGAGATCAATAATGCCCGCATTTTGAATTTTTAAAATATTATTAAATAATTTCTGATTATCTTGAATGCGATCAACTAAGCGATTAGTTTGTATATTTGTTGACTGGATTCCAATTTCAAAACGGAAGAGGTTTTTCGGAGCATTATTATTTAAATATTCAATGATATCATTGTGTAAGATATCACCAGTTATTTCAAATTGCCAGCTAGTATTTGGTAAATGATTCTCAATAATGAATGAAAATATTTCAGTTGCTGCCTTCACATCGGTATTAAAAGTTCGATCGAGGAATTTAAATGTTCTAGCTCCCTTTTCTTGTAAATAAATAATATCTTTTTTTACTTGTTCAATATCAAAAAAGCGAACATGCTTTTCTAAAGATGCTAAACAATATGAACAATTGAACGGGCACCCCCTAGAGGTTTCAATATAAGTGATACGTGAAGCATAATCATTTGGAAGATAATAAGGTGACTTCAATGCTTTAAGATTACGAATCTCGCATGATTTTCCAATATAATCTTTGGATACTAAATTAGGTATATCCCCATCCATATTATTATTTAATTTATTAAGGAGGGCATTAAAAGCAACTTCCCCTTCATTGATAATTACATAATCAACATCATATTCATTAATATATAGATTGGGATCATAGGAAACTTCAGGTCCACCTAGAATAATTATAATATTCTTATTAAGATTTTTTATTTCAGTTATAATTTCTTTTACTTTTTCAATATTCCAAATATAACAAGATATCCCAACAATCTCATAATTGTTATCAATAATATGATTCAAGATTGTATTATTATTATCTTTAATAGTAAACTCAATCATATCTACAGGGTTTTCTGTATTTGCTATTAATAAACGAATTGCAAGATTAGTATGGATGTATTTAGCGTTAATGCCAATTAATGTTGTTTTCATTCTTTTCACCTATGATTATTCTACCATTAAAAACAAGAAAAATCTATAAAATAAAAACCTAGCAAATGCTAGGTTTTACTCATCTATAATTATCCATCCAAGATTGTTTTTCTGTAACATTAATTGGGCTTCCTTAGGACCCCAACCTCCATCTTTGTAATTAGGGAAGTTTGGTGTTTCTTTTTCCCAAGATTGAATTATTTTATCAATAAAGACCCATGAATAATATACTTCATCCCATCTAGCAAATAGTGTTGCATCTCCACGTATTACATCATAGAGTAAACGTTCATAAGCTTCAGGAGAGTTAATACCAACTTGACAGTTCTGACAAAAGTCCATTTTTACGGGTACTATTTCTTGAGCTGCTCCGGGCTTTTTTGCGTTAAATTGAATGAAGATTCCTTCTTGAGGCTGAACCTTAATGACAAGATAATTAGATGACATATGGGTAATCCCATATAAACTATTATCTGGTTCATTGAATTCAACAATAATTTCAGTTGTTTTATTAGCCATTTTCTTACCAGTACGAATAAAGAAAGGCACTCCCTCCCATCTTGGGCTATCAATAAGTGCTTTAAAGGCAACATATGTTTCCACATGTGATGACGGGTCGACATTCTTTTCTTGACGATAGGATTGGTATTGACCACGAACAACCATTTTATTTACATCATCGGCATCATACTGACGAAGTGATTTTAAGATTCTAACTTTCTCATCGCGAATTAGCTCTGCGTCCAATGAATCTGGTCGCTCCATAGCTATTAATGATAGTAGTTGTAAGAGGTGGGATTGAGCCATATCTCTAATGGCGCCGGAGGTTTCATAATAATTACCTCGAGTTCCTATTCCTTCTGTTTCAAAAGCGGTTATTTGAACTTGCTTAATATGGGAATTGTTCCAAAGTGGTTCAAACATTGAATTAGCAAAACGAATAACCATAATGTTTTGCAACATCTCTTTACCCAAATAATGATCAATACGGTAGACATTACTTTCACCGAAGGCATTTACAATTTCATTGTTAAGAGAAATCGCTGAAGCTAAGTCACGACCAAAAGGTTTCTCAATCACAATTCGGGGCCATGTACCATTAATATCTTGCATTCCATCTGATCGAAGGTTTTTAGAAATAATTCCAAAGAATTCCGGAGCTACTGCTAAATAATAAATTCTTTTATCTTCTGTATTATGTGTTTTTGCGATTTGTTGTAAGTATAATTCTAATTCTGGATATCCAACATTTGTTGTGAAGTCCATTTGATAATAGTAGAGACGACTCGAAAGTTTATCCCATAAATCATCTTTAATTTTTAAGCGCGAATATTTTTCTGTTGATTTATGTACTTCTTGACGATACTCATCGGTAGTATAAGGTCTACGACCAATAGCAACAATCGCGAAGTCATTAGGTAAAAGCCCATCATGGGCTAGATTATAAAGGGCGGGAAGAATTTTACGATGAGTTAAATCGCCAGTTCCGCCAAAAATCACTAATGTTGCTTTCATCATCATTGCTTAATTTTTAGTTACATCATGGCCGCCGAATTCATTACGAAGGGCAGCAATGACTTTTCCTGAAAATGTATCTTGTTGGAATGAACGATAGCGAGTGAATAGTGAAGAAGTGATGACATGTGCTGGAATTTGTAAATCCAATGCTTCTTGAACTGTCCATAGACCTTCTCCAGAAGAACGAACTTCACCTTTAATTAGATCTAAATTAGGATCTTTCTTAAATGCTTGTTCCATTAATTCCATTAACCAACCACGAATAACAGATCCATTATTCCAAACTTTAGCGACTAATTCATAATTCAAATCAAAACGACTTTTTTCAAGAATTTCAAATCCTTCTGCCATTGCTTGTAACATTCCATATTCAATTCCATTATGCACCATTTTCACATAATGTCCGCTTCCATTAGCACCAGTATGTAAATAACCATTTTCAACACAAGATGTTTTAATAAAAGGTTCAATAACTTTAAAGACTTGATCTTCAGCACCAATCATCATACATGCACCATTGCGAGCACCATCAATTCCCCCAGAAGTACCAACATCTACAAAGTTAATACCTAAGGCTTTAATTTGATCATAGCGGCGTAATGTATCATGGTAATTAGAATTTCCCCCATCAATTAAAATATCACCTTTATCGAGAAGAGGAAGAAGATTGCCAATCATTTGATCAACAACTTCTCCAGCTGTAAGCATCATCCATATAACTCTAGGCTTATCTAATTTTCCAACTAGTTCTTCAAGACTGTAAGCACCAGTTAAACCCTCTTTTTCAATATTCTTTGTTTTCTCAGGTGAACGGTTATAAGCAATAACTTCATGATTATTATCATGTAAATTTAAAGCTAAATTATACCCCATTTTTCCTAAACCAATTAATCCAATTTTCATAATTATCTCCTTTTTTAATTCTAAAATCTAACATTATTATTGTTAGATTCAATTCATATTATTATAGTACAAAAATCATTGCAAAACAATTTTTATGCTCTATGCCATATTATACCTTAATTTCCGTTCTTTAAATGAAGAAAATTTCAAAATCCGAATAAATATCTTCCCTCTTCCAAATTTGCGATTTAAGGAATATAAAAGGTTGGACGTTTAAACACTCGTGAACTTAGTGAAAAACGATTTGGGGCTAAATTTATGACGATATTGAGCATTCAAAAGATACTTTCAAAAAAAATATCAATTTAGCTAATTAAGTTATAAATTTATCAATATTTTGTAATCAAATTGAAAGTTAACAAAACTGGCTAAAATTGCATTATAAAAAAACTAGGAACTCATATATTGTTATTGAGGTATGATATGGTCAATGATACAGTTTATAATGACATTATTGAAATCATCAACAAAGATGTAGAAGGATTGAACCTTTCTTCCATCGGCAGTGAAATGCTTTTACTTGCACTTGTAAATCTCGAAGATTCAATGACAAGTTTAATTTTTAAAGAAATGGGGGTTACTAGTAGTGACATAAAAAAAGTTATAAATGAAAGTTGTATTTTAAGAAAAAAAACAAAATATACTTTGAAGTTTTATGAGATTATCGATCGATCCCAAGAACTGCAAGACAAATTCGATTATGTATATGATGAGGGTTATTTGCATAGTTTGCTTATGACAAATGAAACTGTAGCAAAGGATATTTTAAAAAGGCTAAATATCGATGAAGATCAAATTATGGATGAACTAGAACATGCGAGGGAATATTTAGAAAAAGAATCACATATCCTTGTAAACATTACAAAGCTAGCAAAAGCCAATAAACTTCCCCAATTTATTGGGAGAAAAAATTATATTGATCGAATTGATCGAATACTATCAAAAAAGCAAAAAAACAATGCAATGTTAATCGGAGCAGCAGGAGTCGGTAAAACAGGGTTAGTAGAAGGCTTAGCACAACATTATGCGAAAGAATATCCTGATAGTTTGAAATTTTCTCCAGCAGTCCGGCCAGTTCCTGTTCCAGTTTTTCGCGCTCAAGGCCGGTCAGGCGGCCCAGCGGCATCTGCACAATAGCCTGCGTCTGGGGATCATCCAGCTCAAACCGTTCGGTCAGGCGGCGGCGTGCCTCCGGGATCGATTTGGAAGAACGGATAATGTGGATTACTTCGTCAATATGATCAACCGCAATTTTCAGCCCTTCAAGGATATGGGCGCGGTCCTGCGCTTTTTTCAGCTCGAATGCCGTGCGCCTGCGCACAACTTCTTCCTGGAATTTAATATATTCCTCCAGCATCTGCTTGAGGGTAAGCAGTTTTGGTTCGCCGTTCACAATGGCCAGCATGATAACACCGAACGAAGTCTGCATCTGTGTAAATGAAAACAGGCGGTTCAAAACAATCTGGGGAGAAGCGTCGCGCCGCACGGAAATGACAATACGCATACCGGAACGGTCCGAATGGTCTTCCACATTCGTGATCCCTTCAATGCGCTTTTCTTTTACCAGGTCGGCTATGTTTTCAATCAAGCGGGCCTTGTTCACTTGGTACGGCAGTTCAGTTACAATGATGCTGAACTTTCCGTTTTTCTCCTCTTCAATTTCGGTGCGGGCGCGCACAACGATCCTTCCGCGTCCCGTAGCATAGGCGGCACGGATTCCGCTGCGGCCCATAATAATGCCGCCCGTTGGAAAATCCGGCCCCTGAATGCTCTGCATCAGTTCGTCGAGACCCGCGTCCGGGTTGTCAATCAGGGTGCAGACACCGTCGATCACTTCGCCCATATTGTGGGGCGGGATATTCGTCGCCATACCAACAGCGATCCCTGTTGACCCATTCACCAGAAGGTTCGGAAAATGGCTGGGGAGGACGACCGGTTCTTTCAAGCGGTCATCGTAGTTCGGCTGAAAATCCACCGTGTTTTTGTCGATATCCCGTAGCATAACGACGGCGGCTTTGCTCATCCGCGCTTCTGTGTAACGGTAGGCAGCCGGGGGGTCACCGTCCACAGAGCCGAAGTTTCCGTGCCCGTCCACCAGCATATAGCGCATTGAAAAATTCTGCGCAAGGCGCACCAGCGCGTCATAGACCGAAGCGTCGCCGTGCGGGTGGTAACGCCCCAGAACGGAACCAACCGTATCGGCACATTTGCGGTACGGTTTGTCCGGTGTCAGGCCGTTTTCAAACATGGTATACAGGATTCTGCGGTGGACCGGCTTCAGGCCGTCGCGCACGTCCGGAAGGGCACGCTGCATAATGACGGACATGGAGTATTCCAAAAAGGATTTTTTCATTTCCTTTTCAAGGTCCACATTAATAATTTTGCTGTTTTCTTCTATTTCGTCCATTCATGGGCACCTTCCTGCACAAATTTCTGTTTCATACGGCTTTTCAGCAGATCTTCCACACGTTTTTGGTTCTGCTTATCCAACGTTCTTTTTGGGATGCACCGGCATTCGTCCTCCCCGGTAAACAGCAGAAACACGCTGCCGTCTTCATAGGCACGCGCCAGCATGCCGTAGGGGATATGACCTTCATACCGTTCGGTCCGGAAACAGACGCGGTCATTGTCGAAAGAAACGGTCTGGGCCGGCATTCCGCAGCGCCCGGCTTCAAAATCATCCGCTGCTTTTCGGCGGACAATTGCGTGCAGAAGCGGTCTGCACAGGAACAGCAGAAAAATTCCGCCTGCCATGGCTACGGCGCTCAGCCAGCTCTGCGTGGTTCGGGTCAAAAGAAGCAAAAAAGCCAGCAGAATGAGAAAAATCCCGAAGATTTTAACGGCGATAGTTTCCGTCCGGGCTGTGCCGGATTTTGCGCGGGCCAGCTGGCCGCTCATATAATCGTCACGTGTCATGGCAAAATTAACTGTGACCGGTTCCAATCCGATTCCCTCCTTTTACCGTCCGGTTTTATAGTACCGCAGGGCAAATGCGCCGGCGAGGCATCTTGAAATGGCGGCGGCCTGTTTCGGTGCAAGATCCTGTTTTTTCAGGATCAGCATATCGCGCTGCCGTCCGCATGCGGCGGCAAACAGTTCCGGCGTCTCAACACAGACAGAAAAATCCGTCCAGTATTCCGTGTAATTTTCATATTTGCTCTGTACAACGGCGTGGTCGCGCGTTACGGTAACCCGGCACGGCTGTGCCATCAGCGGGCAGGAACGAAAAACTGCCGCTGCCCGGCGCGAATCCACAGCCGGCTGTAAAAACCAGATCAGGGCGGCGAGGATGACCGCAGCGGCGGTAATAACGGCAGACGGCACAGCTGTCCTGTAAAAATTCAAGCATGCCGGGATCGTAGAAGCTGCCAGCGCGGCTGCGGTCAGGCAGATTCCTGCGCGGATCGAACGCCTTTGCCGGGGAAAAGCAAAGCGCTTCACTGCGCAGTAGGCAGTGCAGTAGTCTTTTTCCGTCAACGTCTGCGGGACAGCCACAGACATTTTATTTTGTATCGGCATGGCCTGAACCCCTCCGTTTTTCTAGCGCCGCGGCTTTGTGCCTGCAACCAGCATTGCTTCTACATAAGGCAGTACGCCGGCTTCAACGCACCGCAGCGGCACAATCAGAAACCGCGGCCGGTGCTGTTTCCCTGAATTTTCAGCTGTCGGAAAAACAAGCGTATAGTCGTTTCGTGTACACACAAGCTCTCCGGTGCCATCAAGCGGCAGCTCTGCGCCGTTTCGTTTCACCTCAATATGATCCGGGTAAATTTCCAGCCTGTCCGCAACACTTTGCCGGTATTCTTTCACCAAAGTTCTGTTTTCAAAAACCGAAAGAACCAAAAAGACCGCGGCAAAAATCAACCACCAGATACGATAAAAAAGCGGCAGCGAAACAGTACTGCTTGGCAGCAGAATCTGTGAAATTCCAACAATCCCAAAACAGCAGGCAAAACAATAAAAAATTCCTTCATGAGACAGCCCCGCTTTTCTCAGGCAGGTGCGAATTTCCTTCCCTGTCGGGTTGCAGACAAGGGAAATACCCGTTTTCAGTTCCTCAAACGGTTCCGTATCGTCCGCGACAAGTCTTGCCCGGCAGAGCCCGCTACTTCGTTCGGGGCTTCCGTCGCTGTCTGAAGAGTCCCGTTCCGCAGGGTGTGCACCGCTGCTTTCCATGGTTGAATATCCGTTCATAATGGATTGTAGATCTCCTTCCGTATTTTCCCGGATTTTCCGGTTACCACTAGTATATGCGCTGTTCCGGTCAGTGCATGTTCTTTATACGTCCAGATTTTCCGCGTACCGGGCATTCTGCTGAATAAATTCCCGGCGCGGCTCAACCTTGTCACCCATCAGGATGGTGAACGCTTCGTCCGCGGCAGCCGCATCCTCAACCTCTACACGAAGCATAATTCGGTTGGCGGGATCCATAGTCGTTTCCCAAAGCTGATCGGGATCCATTTCGCCAAGGCCCTTGTACCGCTGAATCTCGTACCCGTTTTTCAGCTCTTCCATCAGCTGGTTGCGTTCTTTGTCTGTGTAGGCGTAATAGTGTTTTTTCGCCTTTGTCAGCCGGAAAAGCGGCGGCTGGGCCAAATAGACGTGGCCTTCTTCCACAAGCGGCTTCATGTACCGGAAGAAAAAAGTCAGCAGCAGGGTGCGGATGTGCGAACCGTCCACATCGGCATCAGCCATGATGATGATTTTTCCGTAGCGCAGCTTCGAAATATCAAACTCGTCGCCGATCCCACAGCCAAGCGCCGTTACAATAGGCATCAGCTTTTCGTTGCCGTAGACCTTGTCGAGCCGGGCCTTCTCCACATTCAGCATTTTTCCCCAAAGCGGCAGGATTGCCTGGTAACGGCGGTCGCGTCCGCCTTTGGCAGACCCTCCGGCGGAATCACCTTCCACAATGTAAATCTCCGTTTCTTCGGCATTGCGGCTCTGGCAGTCTGCCAGTTTTCCAGGCAGAGAAGCCCCCTCCAGCGCGGATTTACGCCGAACCATTTCGCGCGCTTTCCGCGCGGCGGACCGCGCCTGAGAAGCCGCCATGGCTTTGTCGAAAATAGCCCGCGCCGTCGCGGGGTTTTCTTCCAGATAGACAGCCAGCTTGTCGTAGACCATGCTGTTGACAAGGGTGCCGATTTCCGTATTGCCCAGGCGCGCCTTTGTCTGTCCTTCAAACTGGGCTTCTTTCAGCTTGACGCTGATAATAACCGTCAGCCCTTCCCGAAAATCGTCGCCGCTCAGGTTTTTGTCGCTGTCTTTCAAAATATTGAATTTCCGGCCGTAATCATTCATCACGCGGGTCAGGGCGCGCCTGAAACCTTCTTCGTGCGTCCCTCCGTCCGTCGTGCGGATATCATTGGCAAATGAGAGCATCAGTTCGTTGTAGGAATCGTTGTACTGCATGGCTACTTCAGCAGACGCGGATTCATCCGGCGCCATTCCGGAAAAATAGATCACGTCCGGGTGGACGACTTCCACGGCTTTTTTCCGGTTGATATATTCTACAAAGCTGCGGATTCCGCCGGTATACTGAAAATCGTCCTCGCGCCGGTTTTCCGGGTCCCGCTCGTCCGTCAGGACAATCCGCACCCCGGCATTCAGAAAGGCTTGTTCACGCAGCCTGGTCTGAAGCGTTTCGTAGTCAAACTCAGTCGTTTCCTTAAAAATTTCGGCGTCCGGTTTAAAGCGGACTCTTGTGCCGGTCTGATCCGTGCTGCCGTGCATTTCCAGCTTCGTTACAGCTTTTCCGCGTTCAAATCTCTGGAAATAAACCTTCCCGTCTTTAAAGACTTCCACTTCCAGCCATTCCGAGAGGGCGTTAACAACGGATGCACCCACGCCGTGCAGACCGCCGGAAACTTTATAGCCGCCGCCGCCGAATTTTCCTCCCGCGTGCAGAATTGTGAAAACCACAGTCACGGTCGGGATACCGACCTGATGGTGGATGCCGATCGGGATTCCGCGCCCGTTATCGGTAACGCAGATGATGTCGCCCGGAAGAATCTGGACGTCAATTTTGTCGCAGTATCCGGCCATCGCTTCGTCGATTGCATTGTCAACAATCTCATAAACGAGGTGGTGCAGGCCGCGCGGCCCTGTAGAGCCAATATACATTCCGGGGCGTTTGCGCACGGCTTCCAGCCCTTCCAGAACCTGTATCTCACTTTCATCGTAATTGTTTCCCGATTGTGATACTTTGCTGAATTCCAAGTCGAACCCTCCAATATCCATCTGAACGGACGATTTTTCGCCGGGACCTGTCATGTCCGGCAGTCATGATTCTTTTTTTACCCGGGGCCGCCGCGGCGCCGGTTTGCGCAGCCGGACACAAAAAACTGAAAACAGAAAAAACAAGAAAAACGGAAAAAATGTACCCGGTATGGCCCAGAGAAAGGAACTGCCGCCCAAAAACATCCCCGGTATAAAAAATCCCAAGCTGAAAAGAAACGCAAGAAAAGCAAATCCATAGATGCCCGGGTCCAGCACCACGTTTGACAGGCCGCCGCATTTCGGGCAGATATATTCTCCCCGGCGCCTGAGTACCCAGGCCTGCGCATAGTTCAGCCGGCTGCCGCAGTAGGGACATCTTGGTTTCCGAAACCTTCTCATTTTCTCTCACCTGATACGTTCGAAATATTGCGGAAAAAGCCGGCGCGCTTCATCAGGGTGGAAGAGGAAATCTGCGACGTATAGACAGTGGTTTCCCCATCTTTCCCGCAGCAAAGGATGAACGATTTCGGGATTCCTCCTGGAATGCTCACAACACGGCCCGCTTTCTGCACGGCGGCCAGGTAGTCGCGCGTTGTGGTGGAGATCGTTGTCGTTTCCAGATCGAAAATTCCAATGATATCTTTCATGCGGATCACCACATTCTGCCCGAGATGAAGGTACATGGCTATTCTCCTTTCCCGTCCGCCGAAGGGCGGCCCTGTTCCATGTGAAACACCCTGCCGCGCGCCGCGCACTGCACTGCCTCCGGTTCACAGCAGGTGATAAAGACCTGAAAACCATCCAGCCGGTTTAAAAGGTATCCCTGCCGTTCGCCGTCCAGTTCGCTCAGCACGTCGTCAAGAAAGACAACGGGCCTTTCGCCTGTGCTGCCGGTCAGGAGTTCCGCCTCCGCCAGTTTCATGGCGATCACGGCGGAACGTTTTTGCCCCTGAGAACCGTAGGCCCGCGCATCCATTCCGGAAATTTCCACTGCTATATCGTCGCGGTGGGGTCCGCTGCATGTGTGGCCGGCTGCTAGGTCGGCCCGGCGGGATGATTCCAGTGCCGCAGGAAAATCCGGTGCATTCTTTTCATACCGGAGAACCAGTTCTTCCCTTCCGGAACAGATTCCGGAATAAAACCGTGCGGCCGGCTCCGCCAGTTTCTGCAGGTAGGCCTCCCGCCAGCGCATAATCTGCCCGCCGGATTTCAGCAGCCTGCTGTCCCACACGTCCAGCGTGTCGAGAAGTTCCGCGTGCCGGGGGATTTCTTTCAGAAGGGCATTCCGCTGGGAAAGCGCCCGCCCATATTCCGTAAAGACTGCAGCATAGGCCGGTCTCACCTGGCACAGGGCCGCATCTACAAAATTCCGCCGGCCCGAAGGTCCGCCCTGCAGCAAAGACAAGTGTTCCGGCGAAAAAACCGTAGCCCGGAATTCGCCGATCATTGCCGCGCAGGATTTTTTTGGAACCCGGTTCAGCTCGGCGTGGCGGCGGCCTTCCGAAATCCGGATCCGTGCCGACTGTTCCCGCTCGGCACCGTAAAAATCAAGCTGAAGCAGGCTCTGCGTGCACCCGGTCCGGATCAGTTCGGCGTCTTTAGCCCGGCGGAATGAACGTTCGCCGGTAAAAAGCCACATTCCTTCCAGCAGGTTGGTTTTTCCCTGCGCGTTTTTTCCGCTGATTACGTTGACAGAATCGCAGGGAACAATTTCCCCTTCCGGCAGGTTTCGGAAATTCTTCCAGGCAAAGCGCATCACTTTCACCCAGCAGCCACCTCGTAGATTTTTCCTCCGTATTCCGCTCGGTCGCCCGGCCGCAGTTTTTTTCCGCGCATCAGGCAGGTTTCGCCGTTCACCTTTACGCTTCCGCCCTGAATCTCGGCCTTTGCCTGCCCTCCGGTTTCAAAAGCGCCGCACAGTTTTAAAAAAGCATCCAGGCGGATAAAATCCGTGCTGATCTTTTGGAAAATCGCCGCGCCCTTCGTCTCCATGGTCATTCCACCCCGCTCTTGAGCCGGACCGGCAAGACAAGAAACAGGAATGAATTTCCTTCGCACGGAAGGATTTCCATCGGGCTGAGCGGCCCGTTCAACATAACGCGCACCTCGTCACATTCCGCGTTATGCAGGGCATCCAGCAGATACCGGCTGTTAAAGCCGATTTCAAGCTCCCCGCCCTGCACTTTGGCGGCAACCCGGTCGTTTGCCCGGCCCATTGCTGTCGAGCAGGAAAGCCGGATCCCGTCCTCTCCGAACATACAGCGCACCGGGCTCCGCAGCCGCTCCGTAATCAGCAGGGAAACACGTTCCAGGCTTGCAGTAAATTCCTGTGTGGAAATGCGGGCTTCCATCTTGTTTTCTTTCGGCAGCGCCGCGCGGTAATCGAGAAATTCCCCTTCCAGCAGGCGGGAAATTACCGTGTAGCCCCCCGTACGGAACAGGATATGCCGCATACCGACCACCATTTCCACGTCGTCGTCACCGTCCCCCAGCAGTTTGAGGAGTTCGGTCAGGGTTTTGCCCGGCACCACAAACCGGTTCTTTTCCGTATTGGCAACGGCTTCTTCCCGTATTGCCATCCGGTAGCCGTCCACCGAAACCATCCGGATCTTTCCTTCTGAAAGTTCAAACAGGGTTCCGGTGTGGATCGGTTTGGCGTCGTTTTGTGCGACGGCAAACAGTGTCTGCCGGATCATGCTTTTGAGTATGGAAGCCGGAATCTGAATGGATTTTCCTTCACCGACGGACGGAAGTTCCGGGTATTCCTGCGCGGGGATTCCTGAAATCGAGAATTTTGATTCCCCGCTTTCTATCGTGGAAACCAGTTTATCGTCCGATTGGAAGCGGACATTGTCGTCCGGGAACCTCCGGATGATATCTCCAAAGAGTTTTGCGCTCATAACAATGCTGCCGGGTTCCTGTACGGTGGCCGGGATTTCCGTTGTCATCCCGATTTCGAGGTTATACCCGCAGAGCCGGATGTGATCCTCTTCGGCTGTCAGGAGGATTCCTTCCAAAGCCGGTATAGAAGATTTTGAAGATACGGTCCGTTGAACATTCAACACCGCTTCATTCAGTTTCTGCCTGCTGCATAGAAATTTCATCGGTTGTTCGCCTGCTTCCTTTATAATCAAGTATGGTAATCTTTTTTTCAGTAATAGGAGTAGTGTGCGCGAAAATGTGGAAAATATGGAGTGGACAAGGCTCCATCGGGATCTTTTGGCTTATTTTTTTCCATTTCTGCGGTTGAAAAAATATTTAAAAATTCAGCCGAGCGGCAAGTATCCACCGCCTGTTGAAAACTCTGTGGGGAAAGTTGAAAACTTGTTTAATATTCCGCGTCTATTATAAAACCGCTTTTTGGCTGTTTTAAACCGAAATGTGGATTGTTGAAAAAAATTTAAACTGAAATGTGAAAAATCACCGGTCGCGGATATTCTTGATAATGTCCTCCACCGTGGCTTTCATTTTAGCATCACGGGCAATATTTTTTTCGACCTGCTGGATAGCATACACAACGGTGGAGTGGTCTCTTCCCCCGAATTCCTTTCCGATAGCCGCCATAGGAATCTGCGTAATCTCCCGGATGACGTACATGGCGACCTGCCGCGCGGAAGAGATGTTGGCGGAGCGTTTGGAAGAGCGGATATCCTCTCCGGTTGTCCCAAATGTCCGGGCGACTTCGTCGATAATCTTCTCGATGGTCATCGGCGTCGGCTGGTCGTTGTTGATGATGTCGCTGATGGCGGACTGTGCCGTCTGGATGGTGAACGGATCGCCGTTGAGCAGGTGAAACGCCTTCATCTTTTTTACGGCGCCTTCCAGCTGGCGGATGTTGTTTTTCAGGCGGTTTGCGATGTATTCGATTACATTGTCCGGCAGATCAATTTTCAGCAGTTCCGCCTTGCGCTTAATAATCGCGATCCGCGTTTCAAAATCCGGCGGCTGAATATCCGCCGTCAGGCCCCACTCAAAACGGGTCAGCAGCCGTTCCTCCAGTGTGGCGATATCTTTCGGCGGCCTGTCCGAAGTCAGGACAATCTGTTTTTTCGCTTCATATAATGTATTAAAAGTATGGAAGAATTCTTCCTGAGTAGAATCCTTGCCGGCAATAAACTGAATATCGTCCACCAGCAGAACGTCCGCCCGCCGGTATCGCTGATGAAATTCGCCCGTCGTCCCGCGCCGGATCGATTCGATCAGCTCGTTGGTAAACTCGTCGCCCTTAATATAGACAATGTCCATGTCTGGGTAATTATGTCCGATCTCATTGCGGATGGCGTAAAGCAGATGGGTTTTTCCCAGACCGGAGTTTCCGTAAATGAACAGGGGATTGTAGAGCGAGGCCGGTTTGCTTGCCACGGCCATAGAGGCCGCATGAGCAAATTTATTGGAAGGGCCCACAATAAAGGTTTCGAACGTAAATTCATAGTTTTCACTGTTCTGGCCGGTCTCTTCTTTGGCTTTTGGTGCCTGTTTCTCTTCCGGAATCACCAGTCGGATCTGGATATCCTGGCTGAAAATCTGCCGAAAAGCCTCTTCCAGAAGGTGCATATAATAATGTAGGACCGTTTGCCGGTGCAATTCGTTTGGAACTTTCAGTACAGCAACGCCTTCCGCAAAGTCAAGGGTCACAGGTTCAATCCTGCTGATCCAGGTGGAAAACGCAATTTCCGTGATCCTTTTTTTGCAGTAAGCGCATACAAGGTTCCAGACTTCGGTAAACGATTCCATTCTGTATTCATACCTCATTTTTATCCAAATGGCGTATTATCCACTATATTTCTAATAAACATAGATAACCAGTTATTATCATAGCACAAATTTTAGGGGTTTTCAAATGGGCTTTTTGCCTTTAGGACCGTGCAAAAAAACTTTTCCGTGTATAAAAAATGATTTTTTTCTTCCCTTTCCCCGGATGTTGTGGTATAGTAAATAAGATAGAGAGTCCGGCTGAATTTTCAGCCTCCGCCGGGGCGCTGTTTCCTGCTGAGAAGCGGGATTTCGGTTGACAGTCCGGAGGAATATACGATATAATAAATAGGAGAGGACTTTCTGAAAGGGGGTTTTTTTTTGGTAAGAACGTATCAGCCGAAAAAACTGCATCGGCAGAAGGAACACGGATTCCGCAAACGCATGGCTACACGGAACGGACGCAGGGTTCTTTCCCGCCGCAGGGCTAAGGGCAGGACCCGCCTGTCCTACTGATGAGCGGAGCCGGCCGAGTTTTTGACCCGAAAGGGTTCTGGCCGCTTTGCGCGGCCTTTCTTTTTCGCTATTTCATTAGAGCATCCGTCTGCCAGGCTGGGTGCTCCGGCAGCTGTACTGTAAGGTTGGACCCAAAATGAATGATTATACAACGATGAAAGAAAACCGGGAGTTTCGCCGGGCTTATTCGCACGGGAAATATTTTGTAAGCCCTGTTTTGGTTTCTTACGTGATCAAAAACCGGAAAAAAAGTATGGTGGGCATTACAACCAGCAAAAGGACAGGCAATGCCGTCCGGCGCAACCGGTCACGCCGTGTGATTCGCGAAGCATTCCGATCCATTGAAAACAACGTAAAACCCGGTTACAGCCTGGTGTTTGTGGCAAGGGGAAAAACTTCGTTTTTAAAATGCGGCGATCTGCGCCGCGTGATGTTGGAGCAGCTTAAAAGCGCTGGGGTCTGTAAATGAAACGCCTGCTCATTCTGGCCGTTCGGTTTTATCAGAAGGCCATATCCCCTTATAAAAAACCGTGCTGCAAATATTATCCGACCTGCTCGAATTACGCAATACAGGCGATCGAGCGGTTTGGTGCCCTCAAGGGTTCCTTATTGGCATTATACCGATTATTGCGCTGCAATCCTTTCAGCCGGGGCGGGTATGATCCGGTTCCGGAAAAAAGGGAGAGGCGTTCTGGAAGATAGAGGAGAAAAATCCGCATGAACCAAATCTTCAATTTTTTCGGCAGCATTCTTGGCTATCTGTTGTGGTGGCTGTACCTGCTGGTGCAGAATTACGGCGTGGCTATTATCCTTTTCACGGTCATCATCAAAATGCTTCTGTTTCCGTTTTCTGTCAAACAGCAGAGATCCATGGTTGCAAACAGCAAACTGGCAGAAAAGCAGAAACAGCTGCAAAAGCTGTACGCCAAGGACAAGCAGCGGCTGCAGATTGAAACGCAGAAGCTCTACGAAAAGGAAGGCGTCAACCCGATGGGCGGGTGCATGACCATGTTTTTCCCCTTCCTTATTATGTTCGGCCTGTATTATACCGTGCTGAACCCTCTGCAGAATGCGCTGCACCTTTCGAACGCCGCCATTAATAAGGCCGTTGCCATGCTGAATCATATCCCGGGCCTCAGCGCGGGGTTCAATCAGGCGTATTCGCAGATTGAAATCGTAAAAAATTATGGAAATCTAAAGCCGTTCCTGACTATGTTCAACGGGAGTGAAATCTGGAAGCTGGAGTCTTTCAGCCACGGATTCCGTTTTTTGGGACTGAATCTTTTGGACACGCCCTGTGATGCCTCCAATATTTTCGGTACGCTGTTCCGTTCCAATTTGTGGACGATCCCAATCGGATGCCTGGTGTTTTCCATTGTCACCCAGTATTTTATGTTTAAGTTGCAGCCGGGGATGCAGCAGCAGCAGCAGCAAGGCTGCATGAAAGCCATGTTTTACATTATGCCGCTGATCTCTGCCTGGTTCGCCTGCACCGTTCCTGCGGCGGTCGGCTTTTACTGGATTATTTCCACCATTACGGGTTTTTTGCAGACAGTTGTTCTGAATGTATGGTTTAGCCCGGAGGACTTGAATGCACAGGCGGAAGCGCGGCACGTCGCGTGGATGGAGCAGAACGAAGCAGTGATGCAGGCAATTCCAATGTCTGCCAGAAAACCGCTCCAAGAGCCGCCCAAGCCGAAAAAAGCCGGAAAGCGCCGCCGGTAAAGGTAAAACGATTTGGCGTGGATTGATGCGTTTTTGGGAGGGATTCGGATATGAGAGAAGCAATAGGAACCGGTGATACGGTAGAACTTGCCAAAGAAGCCGCGTGCAAAGAGCTGGGTATAGAATCTTACGAGGCGGAATTCGAGATCCTGGAGATGCCCACGCGGAAAACATTCGGAATTTTCGGCGGCAGTCCGGCAAAAGTCCGGGTGTATCTCAATGATGACCCGGCAGATGCGGCGGCTGCGTACCTGAAAAACGTGCTGTCCTGTATGGGCGTTTCAGGTGCGTCTGTTGATATCCGGCGGAAAGAGGACGGTGCCCTTCTGGTTCTTGACGGTCAGGATATCGGCTTTGTCATCGGCCACCGGGGCGAAACGCTGGATTCGCTTCAGTATCTGGCCGGCCTGGTTGCAAACCATATTGGCGGTTCTTATTACCGGATTGCGCTCGATATTGGGAATTACCGCGAAAAACGCCGCCGCACGCTGGAATCGCTGGGCCGGAAGATGGCTGAAAAAAGTCTCCGTACGGGGCACAATCTTTCTCTGGAACCCATGAATCCCTATGAGCGCCGTATTATTCATACTTCCGTTCAGCAGGTGGAGGGCGCCCGTTCATGGTCGGAGGGCGAAAACATGGAACGGCATGTGGTGATTGGCCCTGTCGGCGGAGAACGTTATCCGCGCAGGGGATACGGCACCGGCAGGCATTCCCCTTCAAAGCGCCGTCCTTCCGGCCGGCCGGTTCCCCGGCAAAAGTACGCCGGTTCCGGCGAACGTCCTTCGGTTCCTGAGTCCCGGCCGGTTTTCCCTGAAGCCAAAACCGTGCCGGAAGGGGAAAAAGCGAAGGCTGATACGGAAGGCCCGCTTTATGAAAAAGTTGAACCGAAATAGATCAGTCGAAAGGGGACGGTCCCGAAGCAGGGAAGTCCCCTTTTTTATATTTCCTTTCCGCCGTTTTTCCGGGGCGGGAGCATATTGGGGGTTTATAAATCGTGAAACAGTTTGTTTATCACCCTTCCGGCGATACCATAGCGGCTGTTTCAACGCCGCAGGCACCCGGCGCAATTGGAATTGTCCGTATTTCCGGGCCGCGTGCCAAAGAAGTGGCGGGCCGGGTGTTTGTTTCGGCGCACGGCAAAAAGCTGGAAGAAATCCGCGGTTATTCTGCGCTGTACGGGTATGTCCGCGACGCGGACGGCGAAATTGACGAAGCGATCGCGCTGAATTTCCGGGCTCCGGCGAGTTTCACCGGCGAAGACGTTGTTGAACTTTCCTGCCACGGCGGCCTGTATGTTATGAGCCGCCTGCTTCAGGCTGTCCTGCGGGCGGGCGCTGTCGCCGCGGGACCGGGTGAATTTACGCGCCGCGCGTTTCTGAACGGGAAAATGGGCCTGACGGAAGCGGAATCCGTCATGCAGATCGTTTCGGCAAAGGGCAGGCAGGCTGCCCGGGAGGCTCTGGCCGGAAAAAATGGTGTTCTGGAATCCAAAATCCAGTCTGTGCGCAGTTTGCTGACCGGCGCGGCGGCTCATTTGGCGGCTTGGGCCGATTATCCTGAAGAGGATATTCCCGAAGTAACCCCGGAAGGGCTGGATCAGACCCTTTCCCGAGCAAAAAGGGAGATTGACGGCCTGCTGGCGCGCTTTGAGGCGGGCCGGGCCTTCCGGGAAGGGGTGGATACCGTGATCGCGGGGCGCCCGAATGTTGGAAAATCCACCCTGATGAACCTGCTGGCCGGATATGAAAAGTCTATTGTGACGCAGTATGCGGGAACAACCCGCGATGTGGTGGAAGACACCGTTCTTCTCGGCGGGGTTCCTCTGCGTCTGGCCGATACCGCCGGAATCCGCCGCACGGATGATCCCGTGGAAAAAATCGGAGTGGAACGCGCACGGGCGCGGGTCCGCTCCGCCCAGTTAGTGCTGGCTGTGTTCGATTCATCTCAGAAATTGGAAGATCCTGACCGGATGCTTACGGAAGAAGTGCGGGGCGTCCCCTGCATTGCCGTGCTGAATAAGAGCGATCTTCCGCAAAAGATTGACAAAAAGTATATAGCTGATAATTTTAAACAAATAGTATCTATATCCGCCTCATCCGGCGAAGGGATGGAGGCGCTGAAGGACACGGTTCTGAAGATTCTTGGGACGGAAGATTTTGATCCGTCGCAGGGGATGCTGTTTACGGAGCGCCAGCGGGATGCGGCGCGGCGCGCGGGGGACTGTGTGTCGGAAGCGCTGGACGCGCTGCATTCCGGCATGACGCTGGACGCGGTAACGGTTTCGGTGGATGAAGCGGTCTCTGCTCTGCTGGAGCTGACCGGCGAACGTGTGACCGAGACCGTCGTCGATTCCGTTTTTCACCATTTCTGCGTTGGAAAGTAGAATATCAGCGGTTCTTGATAAAAGTAAGGAACGCCTCCGCCTGTGCCTGAAGGAATGCGGCGCTGGAAGTCAAATGAAGGTTCCCGTCTTTGTCGAGCTGCTGTGTGGCGTTTGGTATGCTCAGGCGCGGAGAATTCATAACGTCCATATTGAGGATACTGATCAGGGATACCAGGTTGTCCTGGGCTGTTACCGTCCCGAACTTGCCGGGAGTAATGCCGCTGACGGCGGCCGGTTTTCCAAAAAGCACATGAGGTTCCGTTTTGCTGGTAGGTCTGGATAGCCAGTCAATCAGGTTTTTGAGTACACCGGAATAGGAATGGTTGTATTCCGGCGAGAAAAACCATATCCCGTCGGCGGCTTTGACCTTTTCGCGCACCCGGCGGACAGCATCCGGAGCCGGGAATTCGATATCCTGATTCATAAGCGGAACGTCGGCATAATCCAGCAGTTCAAAATCCGCCCGGCCGCCGACCGCGTCTTTTGCAGCCATTGCCAGCTGTCGGTTAAAAGATCCCCGCCTCAGGGAACCCACAATTGCAACTATTTTCAGTCTTTCCATATTTCAAACTCCTTTCAGGCGCACAGCGCCTTTTCGTCGGTCCACCCTGCGGCAAGTTGCCGCTTCCAACGGCCCACACCTCCGCATAGTGTGAATGGATCGTTTTCCCGTACCTTCGTCCATGAAGATCTGAAAGCCGTTCGGCCGCATAAAAAAGGTGCTGACAGCTCTCCGGGGGCTTTGCCAACTTTTGGACAAGACCGAAAGTTGGAGCCTGTCCGGTTTGAGGACGAAGAAGAAAATTAACTGAAGCCTTTACTAAGAAAAGTGTTTCCCGTGTGGGACGAAAAAGGACCAATTTTCCGCAATGGAACCGCCTCTTTCCGGAGAAAGCACCCTAATTTTTTATTCGTATTGTATGTTGGTATTGTATGATTAATTTTGCTTTTTGTCAATAAGTGTCCCCGGTGCCAACAGGCACCGGGGGCGCTGTTTTGCCGGCGGACAGCCGGTTGCCGGAACTTACCCTGGGCGGGGGCTTTCCGGCGGAGCCATCTTTTCACAAGTCCTCACAAGTCTTTATTTCTTCACAACATTCCGGTCAAAATCTGCCTGTTCGGAAAGGCCGCCTGCCGCCGGCGGGACGCGCATATATATAAAGCGGCGCGCCCCGCAGGGCAACAAAAAAACGCCTTGTACGGAATTTTCTCATTCCATACTCAGCGCTGTGTGCAAAAGCAGGCTGTCATTCTCCTTCCCCCCTGTACAAAAAACCAGAAAAGAAGTATAATGAACTTGCATTGCGCGGCAGAAGCCGTTGCGTATGGAGGTCATCTCTCCGTATGCAGGGGGCGGGGTGTTCTAGCACCCCGTTCCTGCTATGCATTTTTTATTGTCCCTACATTTCCCATCATACCACCTTTTGGAAGAATATTCAACTATTTTTTGCGGCGCGGCAGGCTGCCGCTTCCGGCGGCCCACCCCGCGGCCCGGTGAAAACCATCCGTTTTCCCGTGTGGGACGGAAATAAATTTCTCCCGAGCGCACTCAACTGAATTCGGTGCACCCGGGAATTTCTTTTTTCCATCCCGCTTTGTGAACGCACCCGATAGAATTCTTCAAATTCCGTCAGTGCCCAATTTAGGGCAGGCCGTTTTCCCGTAGCATCTCGTCAATGAAGACCATAAAGTTGATTGGTATCCCATTGCCTGATGGGAGGTGCCAAGAGGTGCAGGGGGGAGCGATTAGGTGCCCCTTCCGCCGGGAGTTCACAGCTCCCCCCTGCGCGCGCTTTCCATCCTTTCGCGCAAGACCGAAAGGATGGGCCCGCACGGCTTGAGTGCAAAGAAAAAATTTACTGAATTAAAAAAATTTTAAAAAATAAGATAAAAGTTGCTCTCCAGAGGGCAACTTTTCCCTGTTTTTACGGGTAGGGTGAAAGGACATATTCAATAATCCAGTTTGTATAATATAGCAAAAAAATACACATATCACATATTTGCGGAGCGCTTCAGGCGCTTCCGGAAGGAAATCGCTTCGGATCTCACTGGTTGAACGGTCAGGCCGAATGTTTCCACCAAATCCGGGCAGATGGTTGAAAATCCTGCACTGTACAAAATGCGGTGCCGGCGGTATAATGAAGAAAAAATGACAACAAGATAAAATTTAAAATACTTATAAGATCGGTATGATTGGAAAAGGGGAAAGAAGTTTGAAATACGATGCCGGAAATCTGGACGTAGCGGTTGTTGGTGCCGGCCACGCCGGAATCGAAGCTGCACTGGCGTCGGCGCGCCTTGGGTGCCTGACCGCCGTTTTTACGATTAATATGGACGCCGTTGGAAACTGCCCGTGCAATCCCTCCATTGGAGGAACCGCCAAAGGCCACCTTGTCCGTGAGATTGACGCGCTGGGCGGCGAAATGGGGCGCACAACGGACGAGTGCTTTATCCAAAGCCGGATGCTCAACCTCGGCAAAGGTCCGGCCGTCCATTCTTTGCGCGCCCAGATCGACCGGCGGGAATATGGAAAGATCATGAAGCATAAGCTGGAGCTTCAGCCCGGATTATTATTGAAACAGGCCGAAATTGTGGAAGTCACGCGCGGCCAGGAAGGCCGCTGGGATGTAACAACGCGCATGGGTGCCGTTTACCATGCGAAAGCTGTTATATTCGCCACGGGAACTTATCTCAGCGGTGAAATATTCGTCGGCGAAGTATCATACAGCGGCGGGCCGGACGGGATGTTTCCCGCGGCATTTCTCTCGGATTCGCTCCGGAAGCTCGGGATTCGGCTGCGCCGGTTTAAAACGGGCACACCCGCGCGCGTCCTGAAATCCAGCATTGATTTCAGCGGCCTTGAAAAGCAGGAAGGGGACAGCCCCGTTGTCCCGTTTTCCTACGATACGCAGAACCCCGGCAAAAACCGCGCCGCCTGCTATGTTTCATGGACCAATGAGCGGACGAAAAAAATTATTCTGGATAATATGAACCGTTCCCCTCTTTTTACCGGCGGCATTACGGGAATCGGCCCGCGTTACTGCCCAAGCATTGAGACCAAAATCATGCGGTTTAAAGATAAAAAGCGCCACCAGCTTTTTATTGAGCCGTGCGGGCTCGATACGGAAGAAATGTATTTGCAGGGAATGAGCACGTCCCTTCCGGAGGATGTCCAAATCGCGTTTTACCGCACGATCCCGGGGCTGGAACATGTTCAGATCATGCGCACTGCCTATGCGATTGAATACGACTGCGCCGATCCGGTTCAGATGAATGCGGCGCTTGAGTTTAAAAAATTCCCCGGCCTGTACGGCGCAGGGCAGTTCAACGGAAGTTCCGGGTATGAAGAGGCTGCCGCACAGGGGATTGTGGCCGGGATCAACGCCGCGCTGAAAATCAAGGGCCGTGAACCCATGATCCTTGACCGGGCAAGCAGCTATATCGGCACGCTGATTGACGACCTCATCACAAAAGGGACGAATGAGCCGTACCGCATGATGACTTCCCGCAGCGAATACCGGCTTGTCCTTCGGCAGGATAACGCGGATGAGCGCCTGACGCCGATCGGCCGTAAAATAGGCCTGATATCAGACGATCGCTGGCAGCGTTTTCAGAAAAAGGAAAGCCAAAAGCAGGCTGAGATCCAGCGGGTGAAAAATACAGTTCTTCCGCCTTCCGACGCGCTGAACAGCATCCTTGTTTCACATGAAACAACGCCTGTTTCCACAGGCGCAGTGCTTGCCGATTTGATCCGTCGGCCGCAGCTGAACTATGCGTCGCTGGAGCCGGTTGACGCCGGCCGGCCCGATTATCCGGCTTCTGTTTTTGAGAATGCAGAAATTGAGCTGAAATATGAAGGGTATATTAAGCGCCAAAAAGCGCAGATTGCGGAAATGCGCCGCCTTGAAAACCGGCTTCTTCCGGAAGATATCCAGTATTCTGAAATTACCGGCCTCCGCAGGGAAGCACAGGAAAAATTACAGGAAGTGCGGCCCGCCAGCCTTGGGCAGGCGTCGCGTATCTCCGGTGTCAGTCCGGCGGATATTTCGGTCCTGATGATCTGGCTCGGCCGCGTGGGAAAGGGGAAAGCCATATGAATGACGCCGCTTCTTTATTTTCATCCTATTCCCGTTCGTGTGAAATTTCTGTAAGCGCCGAGCAGGAGGAAGAATTCCGTATTTACAGCCGCCTTTTAACAGAATGGAACCAGAAAATCAACCTGACTGCTGTCACCGATCCAGAAGGGATTGCCGAAAAACATTTTTTAGACAGCGTATTGATTTTAAAATATTATACCCCGCCGGAAGGCGCAAAAGTCATAGATGTTGGAACCGGGGCAGGGTTTCCCGGTATTCCCCTTAAAATTTTACGCCCGGATTTAAAACTGACACTTCTAGACAGTTTAAATAAACGTCTGGTTTTTCTTGATACGCTGCTGAAAGAGCTGAATATTTCCGCCGAACTCGTTCACACACGGGCTGAAGAGGCGGCCCGCCGCAGGGAATACCGCCGGCAGTTTGATTTTGCCGCGGCGCGGGCCGTAGCTTCCCTGCCGGTTCTGTGTGAATACTGCCTGCCGTTTTTAAAGCAGGGGGGCGTTTTCGCGGCGATGAAAGGGCCTGAGCCGGAAGCAGAACTGAAAAGCGCAGAATATGCAGTCCATCTGCTTGGGTGTGAGTTGGCAGAAAAGGAGATATACCGCCTGCCTTCGGGAGACGGGCGCAGCCTTTTGCTGTTCCGGCGGACGGGCCCGCTTCCGGCAGCTTATCCGCGCCATGGCTCAAAAATTGCAAAAGCTCCGCTGCAAAAAGAGAAAAAAAATTAAATCGTTCCCATAATCCAACAAAATTCTTCGAATCCACGTGGTATGCTTGTCCCAGACACAAAAACAAGGAGGGCGTCAGACGTGCTTAGAAACGAGAAGAACAGAGTTGTAGAGATCGGCCTGAACCGGATCGTTCCCAATCCGTCTCAGCCCCGCCGGATATTCAATGAGCAGGAACTGCGGAATCTTGCGCAGAGCATCCGGGTCAACGGGCTTATCCAGCCGCTTGTGGTCCGCCGGATTGCCGGCGGCTACGAATTGGTTGCGGGTGAACGGCGCCTCCGCGCCTGCCGTTTAGTCGGAATGGAAACAGTTCCGTGCCTTGTCAGTGACTGCTCTTCTGATGACAGCGCCGTAATGGCCATGACCGAAAATCTTCAGCGGCAGAATCTCGATATGTTTGAAGAAGCGGAAGGAATTCGAAAGCTGATCGAAACATGGCACGTTACGCAGGAAGAAGCCGCGTACCGGCTTGGGAAGAGCCAGTCGGCTGTCGCCAATAAGCTGCGGCTGCTCCGTCTTTCTGATGATGAGCGTAAAAAAATCACCGCTGCCGGCCTGACAGAAAGGCATGCCCGTGCCCTTCTGCGAATTGAAGATGACAGCAAACGCCGGAAAGCACTGGATGTGGTGATTGAGTGTGGATATAATGTCCGTCAGACTGACGATTATGTGCAAAAACTGCTGGATAAGAAAAACCAAGGCAGACAGAAGCAAACCTTGATTTTGAAAGATGTCCGAATTTTTTTTAATACGATTTCTCATGCTGTGCAGACAATGAAGCAAAGCGGAATCCAAGCCCAGACGCTGAAAAGCGAAACAGACGAATATTTTGAATGCATTGTAAGGATTCCCAAAAAGGAAGCTGCCGGTGGCAGAAAACCCGCTTAAATTTGATTACAAGTATTTACTCCTATTTCCCTATATCATTTCCCGCAGAGGGGCCGGATTTTATCCGGCCCCTTTTGCGCGTGATTTTATGGCTGGGTTACATTATAATCTCCGAATCAAAAAACCTTTCCTGAAATTCGGTCAGGGCTTTAATTTGCTCTTTGCTGTAGTTTTTCTGTTTACTCGAAACAACCAGTTTGTCTTCTAAGTCATTTTTCCGGTGAATCACCGCAGCCACTTCACCTGTAAATTCCTTAAGAGGGAGAAATTCACCAATGATATAAGCGTCGATCTCTTCGCCGTCGCCGGAAACTGTGCCCGGAAGATAGCCGTAATTCAGAGGATAGAGCATATCATGATGTTCCGGATGACGGCTGCCAAGCGGGCGGTCAATCGTAACATGGACAGTTTTGTGAAGGTAATTGGTTAGCATCTTCTGCTCCCCTTTTTTTATTAATCGGATCATTTCTCTATTATACCCCATTGTTTGAAGAGAACAAACCTCACAGGCAATGTTTCACATGAAACATTGCCTGACCTAGGAAGCAGGAAAAGCCGAAAAACGGAAATATCCCTTTCCTTCCGGCAAAAGGCGTGCTATAATAAAAACAAACTTTCCGGGGAAAAGTGGGAAGTGCCAGGCGGCCTGCCATGCCGCAGAATGGGGGAAAAGGGTTGGGAAAAATCATTGCCATTGCAAACCAGAAGGGCGGCGTGGGTAAGACAACAACTTCGGTAAACCTTTCGGCCGCAATGGGACTGAAAAACGTCAAAACGCTGCTGGTCGATATTGATCCGCAGGGGAATTCCTCCAGCGGAGTTGGCGTTGACCGCAGAAAGCTGAAAAAAACAACATATGAAATGATGATTGGGGGAGCATCTGCCAAAGATGTTCTGCTCCACACGGAATTTACAAATCTGGATTTACTGCCTTCCAGCATGGATCTTGCGGGCGCCGAACTGGAGCTGGTTGATATCGAGCACCGGGAATTGCGCCTGAAAGAGGCTTTGGCACCGGTGGCGCCGGACTACGGCTGTATTCTTATCGACTGCCCGCCGTCCCTCGGCCTTATCACAACCAATGCGTTAACGGCAGCAGATACGCTTCTGGTGCCAATTCAATGTGAATATTATGCGCTGGAAGGGCTTTCGCAGCTGATGAACACCGTGCGCCGGATTAAACGGAGTTTTAACGGGCGGCTTGATATTGAAGGAGTTTTGCTGACCATGTATGACGGGCGGCTGAATTTGACGCAGCAAGTTGTAGAAGAAGTAAAAAAGTATTTTCCGCGCAAAGTCTTTGGAACGGTTATCCCACGGGCTGTACGCCTTTCCGAAGCACCCAGTTTTGGAAAACCAATTCAGTATTTTGATAAATTTTCCCGCGGAACGCAGGCGTACACTCAGCTTGCGGAAGAAATTATCCGCGCAAACAGGAGGCGAACGTAGTTGGCCAGAAAAAAGGGCGGGCTCGGCAAGGGCCTTGATGCAATCTTTGCGGAAAATGATACGGAAGAAGAACGCACGGCTGTCCTCCTGAAGACAAGTGAGCTGGAGCCGAACCGCGATCAGCCCCGAAAGGAATTTGACGAACAGTCGCTCAGCGAGCTTGCGGATTCCATTGCCCAGCACGGAATTTTGCAGCCGCTTTTGGTTCGTCCCATCGTGGGGGGCGGGTACCAGATTGTCGCCGGCGAACGCCGCTGGCGTGCGGCACGGATGGCCGGCGTCAAGGAAGTCCCCGCCGTGGTAAAGGAAATGACCGACAGCGAGGTCATGGAATTTGCATTGATTGAAAATCTTCAGCGTGAAGATTTAAGCCCGCTGGAAGAAGCGCAGGGATACCGGTCCCTGATGGAAAGCTATGAGATGACCCAGGATGAGGTCGCCAAAACCGTCGGAAAATCACGCCCGGCCGTGGCCAATGCACTGCGGCTGCTGAACCTTCCCAAAAATATACAGAATTTGGTTGGATCGGGGGAAATTTCCGCAGGGCACGCCCGCGCGCTTCTCAGCTTTCCTAATGAAAAATCCATGATGGAAGCGGTAAAGGCGGCTAAAGGCGGAGCTTCTGTGCGGGATCTTGAAAAAATGGCCCAAAAGGCAAAATCTCGTCCGAAAAAAACAAATCCAAGGAACCAGATTCAATATTATGAAGAAGCGGAATTGGCTCTGAAAGAAAGCATGGGCCGCAAAGTCCATATAGCCGGAACAAAGAAGCGCGGCGTCCTTCAGATTGAATTTTACGGAGAAGACGATCTCGCAGAGCTTATTAAACGCTTTGAGGAATAAAGCGCTGTAAAAAACAAAATTACAAAGTATCATAAAGTATCATAAAATTTTAAATTGCCCGCAGAATAAGCGGGACGAGGAGCCGTAAAACATGATTGATATGAAATTAATCCGAAAAGATCCAGAGAAAATTAAAAACGGCGCTAAGAAACGCAACTTTGACGCCGACAAAATCATTGATGATATTTTGCAGATCGATGCGCAGCGCCGGGAGGCTATAGCCCGTGTGGAGTCCATGCGTGCCGAGCAGAATGCCGCAGGAAAAAAGATCCCGCAGATTAAGAAGCAGGGCGGCGACGTTTCCCAGCTTATGGCAGATATGAAGAAGCTTTCTGCCGAAGTGAAGGAGGGCGGAAACGAAGTTTCCAAAATAGAAGAAAAGCTGAATACACTTTTGGCTAATCTGCCGAATATGCCGGATGAGGATGTCGTGGCAGGCGGAAAAGAAAACAACCGGCCGCTTCATTATTTTGGCGAAAAACCAAAGTTTGAAGGATTTACGCCGAAGAACCATGTTGAACTCTGTGAAAACCTGCACATGATCGACTACGAGCGCGGCGCGAAGATTGCGGGCGCCGGTTCCTGGATTTATTGCGGCATGGGCGCACGCATGGAATGGGCGCTCCTCAATTTCTTTATTGACGAACACCTGCGTGACGGATATGAACTAATGCTGCTTCCGCATATGCTGAAGTACGAGTGCGGCTATGTTGCCGGCCAGTTTCCAAAATTCACCGATGAAGATTACTGGATTGCCAACCCCACCAGCAGCGACAAAAAATTTCTGCTTCCAACGGCAGAAACAGCGCTTGTCAATCTTCACCGGGATGAAATCCTTTCAGAAGAGGAACTGCCCAAAAAATACGTTGCTTATACACCGTGCTATCGACGGGAAGCGGGAAGCTACCGTTCCGAAGAGCGCGGCATGGTGCGCGGGCATCAGTTTAATAAGGTGGAAATGGTACAGTACACAAGGCCGGAAGATTCCGACAAGGCTTTCGAGGAGCTTGTCGGGAAAGCAGAGCGGCTGGTGCAGGAACTGGGGCTGCACTACAGGCTGAGCAAGTTAGCGGCAGGAGACTGCTCTTTCTCGATGGCGCGCACCTATGATGTGGAAGTTTGGATTCCGAGCATGAAGATTTATAAAGAAGTCAGCTCTGCCTCCAATGCGCGGGATTATCAGGCGAGAAGGGGAAATATCCGTTTCCGCGGAAAAGACGGTAAAATACAGTATGTGAATACGCTGAACGCTTCGGGGCTTGCGACCAGCCGTGTGCTGCCTGCCATTGTGGAGCAGTACCAGAATGCAGATGGCAGCGTGACCGTACCGGAAGTCTTGCGGAAATATATGGGAACGGATGTTATCCGCCCATGAACGAGGATTTAATTGCAGAATATACCCGGAGCCTGCGGATCCCAGTCTATGACGTAGGACCGAAAAATACACTCAAATTCGGTTCTGCACTCCGGCTGGTGCAGGAGACCAGCGAACAGCATCTGGGTCTGACGCATGTGAGCTATGAAGAACTCCGCAGCAAAGCGGGGCTGGTATTTTTCATTATTTCTACGCGTGTCAAAATTCACCGAATGCCGCTGCACAGCGAGAAAGTTGTCATTAAGACGCATCCGCGCGGCCGGGGCGGCGCACAATTCTACCGAGATTTTAAATTTTATGCCGAAGACGGCTCTTTGTTGATTGACGTTATGCAGACGACGATTCTGGCGGACGCCGAAACGCATAAAATTCACCGGCCGCAGGAACTCCGGCCATTTGGAATTTATCCGGAATTCAATGTCGAACAGGAAGAGCGCATGGAACGGTTCCGGGTGCCGGAGAGCCTGCCGAAAGCAGGGGAACGGCGCGTTTTCCATTCGGATCTTGACGCGAACGGTCACATGAATAATTCCGTTTACGGCGATGTGGTTTCGGATTTTATTCCGGATTCTATCCGGGATCGGGCTGAAACGGTTCAGATCAATTATACATCGGAAACACCGGAAGGCGATGTGCTGAAAATTATTGCCGGTGAAGAAAACGGATATTACCTTATGCGCGGCGATAACGCGGCAGGAACCAGTTTTACGGCGCGGGTGAAAACAAAAGAGCAGGAATCAACGGATGCGGCAAAATAGCCGGACGGATCTTGTTTTTCGTTAAATAAAATGATATAATAAACTTTATATAATTTAATAGCTGGATGGGCTGAGGCCTATCCGTATGGCAATGAGGCTGAAAATGGAGGAACGGCATGTTAAATACGAACTATAAGGAGAAGTTTGTAAAAGAGGCCCTTACGTTTGACGATGTTCTGCTGATTCCCGCAGAATCGCATGTTCTGCCCAAAGAAGTTCAACTCGGTACGCAGCTGACGAAAAAAATCCATCTGAATATTCCGCTTATGACGTCTGCGATGGATACGGTGACAGAGACACAAATGGCGATAGCCATTGCCCGTGAGGGCGGAATCGGAATTGTTCACAAAAATATGCCAATTCAAAAACAGGCAGACATGGTGGACCGTGTAAAGCGTTCTGAAAACGGCGTGATTGTGAACCCCTTTTACCTTTCGCCGGAACATTCCGTTCATGATGCAGAAAAAATTATGGCCCGCTACCGGATCTCCGGCGTGCCAATCTGCGAAGACGGCCACTTAGTCGGGATCATCACAAACCGTGATCTGCGGTTTATGGAAGGTTCCGATTTTGACCAGCCGATTTCCAACGTTATGACCCGGGAAAACCTCGTTACGGCACCGGTTGGCACTACACTGGCCCAGGCGAAGGATATTCTTCGCCGCCACCGCATTGAAAAGCTCCCTATTGTGGATGAAAAAGGGATGCTGAAGGGCCTGATTACGATCAAGGATATCGAAAAAGCGGTGCAGTACCCGAATTCTGCCCGGGATGAAGACGGCAGGCTGCTGTGCGGCGCAGCTATCGGCGTCACAGATGACGTTTTGGATCGGGTTGCCGCCCTTGTAGATGCGCAGGTTGACGTTGTTGTGCTGGATTCTGCGCATGGACATAACAACGGCGTGATCAACACCGTCCGGAAGGTCAAAAAGGCTTACCCGAATCTTCAGCTGATTGCTGGGAATGTAGCAACGGCAGAAGGAACTAAAGCCCTGATCGACGCAGGCGCAGACTGTGTCAAGGTAGGCATCGGGCCCGGCTCTATCTGCACAACGCGGATTGTAGCCGGAATCGGCGTGCCGCAGGTAACCGCCATTTACGATGCGGCCTGCGAAGCTCAGAAATACGGCATTCCTATCATCGCGGACGGCGGCATCAAGTATTCTGGCGATATCGTAAAAGCCCTCGCTGCGGGCGGGGATGTCGTGATGATTGGTTCGCTGTTTGCAGGCTGTGAAGAATCACCCGGAGAGACCGAATTATACCAGGGCCGCCGGTTTAAGGTATACCGCGGAATGGGCAGCCTGGCAGCCATGGGTGAAGGCAGCCGCGACCGTTACTTCCAGCAGGATGTCAAAAAGCTCGTTCCGGAAGGCGTCGAAGGCCGTGTTCCTTATAAGGGGCCGCTGTCTGATACGGTTTATCAGCTGATGGGAGGCCTTCGTTCCGGAATGGGATATACAGGCTGCGCGGATGTCGGTGAACTTCATACCAAAGCAAAGTTCTGCCGCATTACAGGTGCAGGCTTGAGGGAAAGCCATCCGCACGATATCCAGATCACGAAGGAAGCACCGAATTACTCAGTCCGAAGCTGAAAAGATTGTTTCGGCTTGCCGGATTTCGGGAAGAATTGACTGAATTTTAAATTATTTTTTAAATATCGGTTGACAAGCACATAGGAAATAGGATATACTTAATAAAGCTCCGCTGAAATGCGGAGCGGTTATGGCGGCATAGCTCAGTTGGCTAGAGCATTCGGTTCATACCCGAAGCGTCGTTGGTTCGAATCCAATTGCCGCTACCAAATGGCCCGGTGGTCAAGTGGTTAAGACACCGCCCTTTCACGGCGGTATCACGCGTTCGAATCGCGTCCGGGTCACCAATTTTCAGCTTGCGCAGAAAATGCGCAAGTTTTTTGGACGCATAGCTCAGCTGGTTAGAGCGCTCGCCTCACACGCGAGAGGTCTTGGGTTCGAGTCCCGATGTGTCCACCAATAAAAACGCACCCGCAAAGGGTGCATTTTTATTGGCGATTCATCATGGAGGAGAACCCCGGCGCAAAAAAAGGAGAAAAGACGAGCCCTGTCTGAGCGCTTGGAGAACCAGAGGGACTCGCGGAACGCGGGGAAAACTGAGAACACCCGAGTCCCGATGTGTCCACCAAAGAAAAGTACCCCCTCGCGGGGTACTTTTCTTTGGTTTGGAATCTTCGCGCACTTGAACCCCGGCGCAAGGAAAGGGAAAAAGACGAGCCCTGTCTGAGCGCCCGGAGAACCAGAGGGACTCGCGGAACGCGGGGAAGACTGGGAACACCCGAGTCCCGATGTGTCCACCAAAAGAGAGGCACCCTTTTGAGGGTGCCTCTCTTTTGGTGGAATTATCGCGCACTTGAACCCCGGCGCAAAAAAAGGGGAAAAGACGAGCCCTGTCTGAGCGCCCGGAGAACCGCCCGCGGCTTTTTGGATACCTCTGTCTTGGGATGCCCGCACCGCTTCCTTCGCGGCCGCCGCAGGCGCGAAAGGCGCTTTGCGCCCGCGGAACGCGGGGAAGGCTGGGAACACCCGGGTCCCGATGTGTCCGCCGGTCGAGAGCCTCGACACGCAATTCGCGTATCGGGGCTTTTTCGATACCTTTATCTTGGACATCTGCACCGCTTCCGTCGCCGCGTCAATCTCGAAGGCTTTTCGATATTTTTTACAGGGATAAAGCCGGGCTGGCCAGTTTTAAGAGGCAGCCCAAGAGTTGGAATAGGGTTTCAGCAGGCTGCTAATGTGTTGCATATGTAAATATTTATATTGACAAATACAATATATTTCACATATAATATGAGCGAGAGGGGTGAAGGGAATGGCGAACGTCAACATCCGGGTGGATGACCGGATAAAGCGAGAGGCCGAGCGTATCTTTTCTGAGCTGGGACTTTCCATGTCGACCGCCACCAACGTATTTTACAGGCAGGTGGTGCGCTGCGGAGGAATCCCGTTTGACCTGAAGGTGGACCCGTTCTATTCCGCTGAAAATCAGGCACATCTGAAAAAAGCAATCGGGGATTACGAAGCGGGGAAAAGCAAGCCGGTAGTGAAAAACATGGACGAACTTGAAAAAATGGAGCATGAATAATCTGATATTTCTGCCGGAAGCCTGGAGCGACTATGTTTTCTGGCAGAAGGAAAATAAAAACGTTCTCCGCAGGATCAATCTGATACTGCGGGATATTGCAAGGGATGCTTTCCATGGGATCGGGAAGCCGGAGCCGCTCCGGGGGAACCTGACCGGATGGTGGAGCAGGCGCATCGACATGGCAAATCGCCTTGTCTACAGAATCCGGGAAAACGGCGATATTGAAATCGCCGAGTGCAGGGGACATTATACGGCTTAAAAAAAGGCTCCCGCGTGCAGCGGGAACTCCTTCGCAGAAAGACTTTTAAAGATTTAAAGCGACAGCGCGGTGCGGTAATTCTTCCTCATGACGTCGCAGGAATGGCTGAACCGGCGCTGCTCCGGCTCCGTCAGATGCAGCTCGAGGATTCCCTCCACGCCGCCGCGGCCCAGAACGGCGGGGACGCTGGCGTAAACGTCCTTCTGGCCGTACTCGCCGTCCAGCAGGGTAGAGACCGGAAGGACCCGCTTTTCGTCGCACAGGATGGCCCGGATGACTTCCGCGGCCGCGGTCCCGATGCCGAACTCCGTCGAACCTTTTCCGGCGAGGACGCGCCATCCGCCCGCCCTGCCGTCCGCCGCGACGGCGTCCAGGTCGAGCTTTCCGTATTTTTCGGGCTTTTCCGCAATCAGCTCGAGGACCGGCTTCCCCGCAATCGTCACGGCGGACCAGGGGACCATCTGACTTTCGCCGTGCTCCCCGAGAACGTAGGCGTAGACGGACTTCTGGTCGATTCCGAACGCCTCCGAAAGCGCCCTGCGCAGCCGCGCGGAATCGAGGGTGGTGCTGGTGGAGAGGATTTTCTTCGGCGGGTACCCCAGCCGGTTCTGCACGTAGTGCGTGATCACGTCCGCCGGATTGGAGATGTCGAGGATAATCCCCGCGAAGCCGGATTCCCGGATATTCGCCACCACGTCCTTGAGGGCGGCGACCGTTTCCTGCGGGGTGTCCATGCGGGTCTGGTTCCTTTTCAAATCCGGCAGGGGGCCGGCCGCAATCACGAGCAGGTCCGCGTCGCGCGCGTCGGCGTATCCCCCGGCCCGAACAAGGGTGCGCCGCCGCAGATAGACGGTGGAGTCGTAAATATCCAGCGCCTGCGCCTGCGCTTTCTTTTTGTCGATGTCGATGAAAACGATCTCTTCCGCCAGGCCCTGTGTGGCGAGGGCGTAGCCCACATGCGAGCCGACGTGGCCCGCTCCGACAATCACGATTTTTCTTCTTGCAGCCGGCATGACCGATCTCTCCTCCCGAGTGAAATTGGGGCCGGGGCCGCGGGGTGTGGATGTAAAAACGAATATACGGTGAGCCCCTTCCAATCCCCCTTAAAAGGGATGGAAGGGGCTTTTCCGAAGCTGCCGTCCCGGCTTTTTCATTTCTCTATTTATAGCATTTTCCCAATACCCTGTCAATGGGCTTCCTGATAAGCGGAAAATTTTTGTTGAACTTTAATATTTTCAGAAGAAGATGTGGAAAACATTGGGATGTTCAGATCGGCTTCGCCTGCGGTCCCCTTTTTACTTTCCCCGTCCTTGACGCGGCTCCCTTTCCGGCATACAATAATAAATATATAAATATAATTGAAAGCGGGAAAAATGCCGCGTCCGAATCCGACGGGAGGGACCTCGATGGATTTTCTGTCTTCGCTCAGGCGCCAGAGCCTGATTCTCGCGCTGTGCTATCTTCTGATTGGTATTTTCTTTGTGCTCTGGCCGGGCACCGCCGTGGACGTGATCGTGCGGGTGATCGCCATGGGGGCGCTCATCGTCGGCGCCATCAGAATTGTCGAATTCTTTTCTTCCCGGAAATACGACAGGCCTTTCAGCAACAGCCTCGCGGGCGGCGTGGTCCTTGCGGTCCTGGGAATTTTCATGCTGGCCCGGCCCCAGGTCATCGTCTCCATCCTCTATGTGCTCCTCGGCGGCGCGCTGATTCTCAACGGCATTCTGGCGGTCCAGAGCGCCATGGACCTGTGGCATTTTCAGCCGCAGAGAAAGCTGGTCCTTCTGGCGCTCGGCCTGCTCACCCTGATTCTTGGGGTCATCGTCCTGCTCAACCCGTTTTCGACCGCCAGAGCCCTGGTGCTCGTTTCGGGCGTGTTCCTGATTATCGGCGGTGCGACGGACCTCGTCAGCCTGTTTTCCGTCCTGAACGTCACAAAGTCGTCCGGCAGAAAAGAATAGCGCTCCGGGGCGCCCCGAAGTTCCGATTTTTCTTGACATGCGCGGGCGGGTGTGCTATACTTTGCCTCGTATTCCAGATGTACGAATTGCCTCACATTTTTTGTAAGCCTTTCACACTGTGAATGTTTACAAAAAATGTGAGTTTTTTTCTGCAGACGAATACAGATAAATTTATGGAGGTGCCTGTTTATGAATAACGGGACAGTAAAATGGTTCAACGAGGCCAAGGGGTACGGATTCATTTCCAACGACAACGGCGGGGACGACGTCTTCGTGCATTTTTCGGCCATCCAGTCGGACGGGTTCAAGACGCTTTCCGAAGGCCAGAAGGTCACTTATGACACCGAGACCGATTCCCGCAACGGCAAGCTCCGCGCCGTCAATGTCCAGGTCGTGGCGTAAACGCCCGCCCTGCCCGGCAGCCGCCTTTTTGAAGGCGGCTTTTTTTATGGCGGCGCGGCGGGCGCCTTGCCGCGCTTTTCAGACGGATTGTCCCAATATCTGAGCGTCTGGGTCCAGCATCTTGTTGCCCCGGATTTGTCAAGACCAAGATGTTGATAAGTCGGTGGAAACTGTTGAAAGACAGAAAGAGCCTGCGGAAACCGGGCGGATTTTCCGCTTTCCGGGCGGGATTGACAAACGGGCGCAAAAAACGGATAATAGACAAAGATGCCGGCCCTGCGGGTGCGCGGGGCCGGCGGATACGGAGAAAAAGGGCGGAGATTTGTCAATCATGAAAATCAGAAAAATCACAGCGGTTATCCTGGCGGCCGTGCTGGCCGCGGCGCTTTCCGCCTGCAGCGCGGGCGAGTTCGGGGTTTCCTCCACCGGAGCCGCCTCCTCGCAGGCAGCCTCTTCGGCGCCCGCTTCGGCGGGCGCGGGGCAATATGAAGATTCCCTGGCCGGCCTTCAGAAATATCTGGTTGCCGGCGCTTCCGTTTCCGGGAGCCCGGACGCCATGCGCGCGGACATCATCGGCGCGAAGAGCGGCGTGCGGTACAAATACGGCTACAACGGCAAGGACAACGTCACGCTGGAGCTGTATGAGTTCGACCCGGCTAAGCTGAACGCGACGGCGCGGCGCATCCTTTCGGAGGTCAGGTCCGGCGGCAGTTTCACCCTGATGGACGAAAAAGTGGACGCCGTCCTTTCCGACAGCGGCAAATACCTGATGGTTTTCCGGGATTCCTCTTCAGACGAAAAAAACAAGGCGTACGCCGAGAACATCAAAAAACTGTTCCGTTCCTTCCCGCCCACGGCGTGACGCCGCGGGCGGTGCCCGTTTCGGCCCGGCGTGGGGAATGGCAAAAACCACAGGCCCGCTTTGCCGGGACGGTTTAAGATAACTCCCGGACGCATCCGCGTCTTTCGCGCCTACGGCGGACGCATCCGTGTCTTACGCGCCTACGGCGGCCACGAAACGGAGCCGGCGGTTATCGCAGGCTTTCTTCTCGCTCCGGGTACGCTTTCGACAGGCTCGCTTAATAATCTGAACATCCCGGCCGATGTTTCCCGGTGCGGAAAGGGGAAAAGGGCTTTTCTGCACCCGGCAAACGCTTTCGGGCAGTCCCTTTTATCGGGCCAAGATGCTTCCGACCGCAACCCCCGTCGTCCATGGGAACCGCCCGGCGGCTCGAATGCCGCCAAGCTGGA
>ENA-UOOK01001058-UOOK01001058.1-fermentation-metagenome-genome-assembly--contig:-NODE-1058-length-36826-cov-10.632645_pt1 | contig 36826 bp, 43 predicted proteins | sample MGYA00245777_ERZ724023 | MGnify/ENA primary metagenome ERZ724023 (study PRJEB28704, sample SAMN03018312) | fermentation metagenome | biome: anthropogenic terrestrial biome; feature: soil...
CTCCTTTAGTTCTTATTTGCCCTTATTGTGGACATGCTTTAGTTGCTAAAAAAGACCGTAAACACTTTATTGTGCATAAATGTGTCAATAAAAATTGTTCGTATTACAAAAGCAATTTAAAACAACTTCCTAAGGACTTAGATCCTAGTGAGAAGCACAAATACAAGCTTCATTACATCTATCGTGAATTTACGCTAGATTTCTTTTCTATGGATTTGAACGAGCTACCTTCTTGGGCTACAAGTTTTAAATACAGAAAGAACAATGCTCATATTATGGGGCTTTGTTTAACTTATCATGTTAATCTTGGTCTTTCCCTTCGCAAAACTGCTGAAGCTATGCGTGAAATTCATAATATCAATATTTCACACACTATGGTTGCCAACTATGCTAGAACTGCCTCAGTTATTATCAAACCCTTTGTGGATGCCTTTGATTACAATCCTTCAAATAACCTAGCTGCTGATGAAACCTATATCAAGATTAAGGGGCTCAAAGGTTATGTTTGGCTCATCATGGACACTGTTTCCCGCTCTATTCTTGGTTATCAAGTCTCTAATAGTCGTGATGTCGGACCTTGTATACTTACCATGAGAATGGCTTTTGATAAATTTAAAGAATTCCCTGGTAAAGCTTTAAAATTTATATCTGATGGTTACAGTGCTTATCCTTTGGCTGCTCAACAATTTAAGATTGAGAAGGATTGGGACTTTGATGTTACACAAGTTATTGGTCTGACTAACGATGATACTGTATCCAAGGAGTATCGCCCCTTTAAACAAAAGATTGAACGTCTTAACCGCACTTTTAAAGCCTCTTATCGTGTTACATGTGGTTATGGTACTGATGATGGTGCTTATTATGGTGTAAATCTTTGGGTTGCCTACTACAACTTCCTACGTCCTCATGAACTGTATAGAAGGAGTCGTCCTTTAAATGAAGTTGAAATGCTTAAGAATGCTGGCAATATGCCTGGCAAATGGCAACTTTTGATTTTTCTAGGACAACAGGTTATTCTCAATATGCAAGAAAATCCTGCATCTTGATTTCTATCTGTTCTTAGATTTCAGAGCCAGAGGTAATCCAGCCACCCTTTAGGGCTTGCCCTTGATGGCAGGACAAATACAATGCTACAATATTGTTAAGACGGCACAATAAATTCTCTGTTCTTGAGTTTCTTCGCCGTCGGTAAATATTACGCAGCATTGTTTTGGCATGCTGTCAAGGGTGGCGGCGCACCAAGTTTAAATATATTTTGCAATTTTCTAGGTTCATTTGAGCCTAATTTCTTTGACTCTGTTTTTCATAGGCTACTTTACACTATCTTTTATTTTATCAAATCTTTTACAAATATTTTTTAATATATACATTTTGTGGGTAGCATCTTCAAATATTTGACAAAGACAATTAGAGTAAAATAGGGCAGACAAAGTCGTCTGCCCTCTACACGGATGTATGAAAACGTTTCCTCTTGCTATTATCTTGTTAGGAAATACATGGAGAGGAAGTATAGTCCAAGCATTATTCCTAAAAGTATCAAAACATAGGGTAATATTGCTTGATAAAAAGCTATAATCATTGTAAAGATTTCTCCCCAGCTTATATCCATATCCTTTATCTTCTTTTCCAATTCTACATCCTTTTCAGTCTTAGGTTCTTTCCTAGAAAACATTTAATCACAACTTTCCTAAGCCTATCTTTTGTTTACTAAGTGACAAGCTACAAAATGATCAGGAGCTGATTCTATAAATTCCGGTGTCACTTCCTTACAAACATCCATTGCATAAGGACATCTGGTGTGGAAAGTGCATCCTTTAGGCGGATTTGCAGGACTTGGAATATCTCCTTTAAGCACAATTCTTTCTCTCTTTTTTTTTGGATCCGGTACTGGTATAGCAGATAACAATGCTTGAGTATATGGATGCAATGGTGATTCATATAAATCATGTTTCCCTGCTAATTCTACCATATTGCCCAAATACATTACCCCAATACGATCGCTGATATGTTTTACAACAGATAAATCATGGGAGATAAAAAGATAAGTCAATCCCATATCTTGTTGTAAATCCATAAGCAAATTAATTATTTGTGACTGAATAGATACATCAAGAGCTGATACCGGTTCATCACATACTATAAATTCAGGATTAAGTGTTAAAGCTCTGGCTATTCCTATTCTTTGTCTTTGTCCCCCACTAAACTCATGAGGATATCTCCTTATATGATAAGGTGCAAGCCCACATTTTTCTATGGTTTCTGAAACTATATCGTTAACTTCCTTCCCCTTTTTAGCCAAACCATGTTCAACCAATGCCTCTCCACAAATTTGCGCAACGGTTTTACGAGGATTCAATGAGCTATATGGGTCTTGGAATACTATTTGCATCTTTGTACGTAAGTTTACCATTTCGGATTTGGATAACCCAAAAACTTCTTTGCCATCATAGTATACTTCGCCATCTGTCTTTTCAAGAAGTCTCAAAATGGTCCTCCCGGTAGTAGATTTTCCGCAACCGGATTCACCTACTATTCCTAAGGTTTCACCTCTTCTAATTGTGAAGGAAATGTCTTCAACGGCATGAACCTGACCTACTACACGTTTTAAAAATCCACCTGTAATCGGAAAGTATTTCTTCAGATTTTTCACAACAACTAAATCTTTATCATCCAATTCTACTCTATCATCAACTCTCAATTGTTCTGCCATTTATTTCACCTCTCCTTCTTTTTCATATAACCAGCAACGAACTTTACGTCCTTCTTCATTATTAATTAAATGAGGTTGTTTTTCTCTGCATATATCCATAGCATGGGGACATCTAGGATGAAATGTGCATCCTTCCGGCATATCTAATGGATTTGGCACTGCTCCCGGAATAACTTCCAATCTATCACGGTTGTCATCCAAGCTTGGTTTAGATTTCATAAGTCCAACGGTATATGGGTGTTTTGGATCTGTATATAATTCAAGTATATCTGCTTCTTCAACAACCTTACCTGCATACATTACAATTACGTGTTCACACATTTCCGCTACAACACCCAAATCATGTGTAATCAATATAATTGCTGTATTTAATTTATCCTTAAGATCCTTCATAAGTTCAATAATCTGTGCCTGAATGGTTACATCCAGGGCAGTCGTTGGCTCATCAGCAATTAACAATTTGGGATTACATGACAATGCCATAGCAATCATAGCTCTTTGTCTCATTCCTCCGCTGAATTGATGAGGATATTCATCGATTGCTTGCTCTGCTCTAGGTATACCTACCAATTTAAGCATTTCAATACATTTTTCCCTAGCTGCATTCTTATCTAAATTTTGATGAAGCATTATAGCTTCCATAATCTGTTTGCCTATTGTAAATACTGGGTTTAATGAGGTCATTGGCTCCTGAAATATCATAGCTATGTCATTGCCCCTTATATGCTGCATTTCTGACTCAGTAGCTTGAACTAAATCCTTGCCTTCAAACAATATTTCACCTTCAACAATTCTTCCGGGAGGGTTTGGAACCAATCTCAAGATAGAGAGGGAAGTTACTGATTTCCCACAACCAGATTCTCCAACTATTCCTAAGGTCTGACCAGGTTTAAGTTCAAAATCTACACCATCTACAGCTGGTACTACACCATCTTCTGTATAAAAGTAAGTTTTTAAATCTTTTACTTCCAATAAATTTTCCATATTTTCACCCCTAGCCTATTGTTTTAGTCGTGGATCTAGTGCATCTCTTAATCCATCACCCAATAAATTCAAGCTCAGCACTGCAATAAATATAACCAATCCAGGTGGAACCCACTGCCACCAACGATGTTGTAGTACAAATTGATTGTTAGCATCAGTTAGCATGTTCCCCCAAGTAGGTGTCGGAGGTGCTACTCCCAGTCCCAAAAAACTCAAAGTTGATTCAGTTAGGATTGCGTCGGCTATTCCAGTAGTTGCAGATACTATTATAGACGCCATGGTATTTGGAATCAAATGAGAAGTAATCTTTTTAAAATCGCTAATTCCCAAAGCTGTAGCCGCTTCCATAAACTCTCTTTCACGAAGGGATAATATTTCAGCCCTTACTATTCTGGCAATTCCAGGCCATCCCAATATTGCCAACACAAGCATTACATTATAAATGCTAGGTCCGCGTATAGCTACAAAGGTAATAGCCATAGGTAAAAATGGAAGACAAGATACTATGTCAGCTATTCTCATTATGATATTGTCAACAGTTTTTCCATAATAACCTGCTACACCGCCTAAGACGACTCCAATAAAAATTCTAAGCCCTGTGGCTACAAAACCTACAGTTAAGGAGATTCTAGCCCCATATAATAACCTTGTATAGATATCTCTTCCCAAAGAGTCCGCCCCAAGTCTATACTCCGCATCTGGCGCAGCATTGGATCTAGCCAAATTTGTTTCATCCCTGCCAAAATCAGTTAGAAACGGAGCGAATATCGCCGCCACAGCCATTATTATCAATACTACCAACCCAACAATAGCTAGTTTGTTTCTACGAAGTCTTTTCAACATTACCTTCCAGGGACTCTCAACTTTGCTGCTTCTTGCTCTGTTATCTGAATTAATATTATTACTTGTAACAGTTGCCATTTTAAGTCCCTCCTTAATCCAATCTTATTCTGGGATCTACAGCTGCATATGATATATCGGCTAATAAATTCCCAATTAAAGTAAATATCGCCAAAAATAGATTTGTACCCATCATTATAGGATAATCCCTATGTAAAACTGCATTGTATTGTAATCTTCCCATTCCCGGCAGTGAAAACATAATTTCCGTAGTTATAGCACCGGAGAATAGTCCCGGTAATGTAAAACCTAAGAGGGTAATTACTGGGATCAGAGCATTCCTTAATGCATGCTTATATATGACAACCCTCTCCTTCAATCCTTTTGCTCTGGCAGTCCTTACGTAATCTTGTCTGATAACTTCCAGCATGCTTGAACGGGTATATCTCATCAAGCTTCCAGCTCCTGCTAGTCCTAAAACTATCAACGGAAGAAAAGAATGGTTTAAAATATCCTTTATCATGTTGATTCCCACATAGTTTTTGCCCGGAGAAACAAAACCGGATAGAGGAAACCATCTTAAATCAATGGCAAACCACTTTTTCATCAAAATAGCAAAGAAAAATATTGGAATAGAAATACCTGCTAATGCAAATATTGTTCCAGCATAGTCAATAAAAGAATATTGTTTAGTAGCTGAAATTACACCTACAGGAATTGCTATCAATATACTTATAAGCAATGAACCAAAAGCTATAAAAAATGTAGCACCCAATCTCTCTGCTATCAATTTGGACACAGGCTGTTTTAACTGAATCGAATATCCAAACTCCCCCTTTAGTGCATTTTTCATATATGAAAAATATTGCTGAACAGGGCTGGCATTTAACCCATATGCCTCTTTTAATGCCTCCATCTGTGCTATAGTCATATTTGGATTTTGCATATAACTTGCAAGAGGGTCCCCAGGAGCCAATTGAATAATGGAGAATACCAATATACTTACACCAAGCATAATCGGGATTTGCTGCAATAGACGTCTTAAAATGTATTTGCCCACCTTACTTCCTCCTTTATGGTAATTCAAGTAAATATAGCCTAGTTGAACTTAAACTAGGCTATATTCAGCTTATTTTATTTTATACTTTTAAATTCTTCTATTGAACAATCTCAATTAGTTGAGATTCATTTGACCAGTCTTTAAATTCTGTTGGGTTGAAGTTTTTAACCCTCTTGCTTACCAGCCATGGATTTGTTCTAATGTATACAAACATATATGGAAGCTCTTCATTAAACTCAATAGCTAATTCTTGATAGATTTCTTTTCTCTTTTCTTGGTCAAATTCATATAGACCATCTTTCATCAACTTTTCAATTGATTCATTTTCAAAGAACCCTCTGTTGTTTCCTGGTGGGAATACAGTTTTTGAGAACACATCGTACATATCAGGGTCAGCAGTTAAACCCCAAGCCATGTTCCACAAATCCCATTTATCTGCATTACCTTCATCACTAATCAAAGTTGACAAGGAGTTGAAGTCCATTAGTTCAATAGTTAAATCAACACCAATTTTCTTCCATTGCTCAACAGCTAAAGCAGTGATCTTCATTGACCATTCTGCGTCATTATAAGAACACCATTTTAGGGCTAATTTCTTCCCGTCTTTTTCTCTGATTCCATCTGCGCCCATCTTCCAACCTGAAGCTTCTAAAAGTTCAGCAGCCTTATCGGGATTATAGTCATATGGATTCAATTTGTCAACATCCGGATATGCCCAGCTAACTGGTGACACAGGAGCGTGACATACGAAACCACCCTCGTCTCCAAAGAAGGACTGAACGAATCCTTTTCTGTCAAGACCATATGTTAATGCCTGACGTACATTTTTATCAGCTAGTATTGGATTTTTGAAGTTGAATCCAACATAAGAATATCCATTGTTCATGTTATTGATTAAATCTCCATGAGCAAATGTATCTCCTTTGATTGTCTCGTAGTTTTCTACGGAGCCTTCAAAGTTAACAGCATCTACAGCTCCAGTTTCAAATTCTGATAACTGGTCGACATTTGCTATAACCTTGTAGATGATACCGTCAAGTTTTGGAGGTCCTTGCCAGTAGTCCTTATTTGCTTCTAATTCTACATATTGGTCTACTTCATATTTCTTTAATTTGAACGCACCATTTCCTAATGGTTCACGGTTCAAATTTGCCTGTTCATCAGCAGTCATTCCGCCGTAGTAGTGCTTAGGCATAATTTCCAAATATCCTAAATCTCTTAAGGTAGTAGCATAAGCTTCTGTTACTGTAACTTCTACAGTATACTTGTCGAGTGCCTTGATGCCTTCAGCTGTCTCAGCTTTTCCAGCCTTTACATCTTCTGCACCAACTATGGATTGCATTACTGCAGTGTATCCTCTGCCCTTATAATCAGGTTGTAAGATGTCATTGTAAGTCCATACTAGGTCATCAGCAGTTACTTCTTCACCATCATGCCATTTAATCCCTTCTCTTAGATAGAAAGTATATACCAATCCATCATCAGAAACCTTATAGTCCTTTGCTAAAGCTCCTTCAGTAGTCAATTCAGTATTTTCCTCAATGTTCAATAACTTGTCAAATACTAACTCAATGATGTAATGGTCATATACTGCTGAATAAGTATTTGGATTGAATATCCCCTCAGGGCTTGTATCACCAATAGTCAATACATTGCCTCTTTCTGAGCCAGGAATTGTTGCAGCTGGTTCTACCGCCGGTTCCCCTTCAGAACTAGGCTCTTGAGTGCCAGTTGGTGCTTCTTTTGGTTGACATCCAGCTAAGAAAACAGATAGTACCATTGCTAATGCAAGTAATAAAACTATGCTTTTTTTCATTGCCTTTCCCCCTTATTTTTTATTTAAAAGTAGCTGTATCGCTACTTTTAAGAACTAATAAAGCTTTATACAAATATATTATGTATATCTGTATATTATGAATTTTAACTGCTACTTTTTGTTCTGTCTTAGAAAAGATATGGACTCATTGTGTATACTTATTCTATAACATTTTCACGAGTTTTTCAATACCTATTTATTTAAGCTATAATTGGGTGTTACAAATCAATGCACAATTCACAGTTCACAGTTCACAGTTCACAATCGACCCTTGGGTCGTCCTGAGACGTGCAGTATAAACATTACTCTCGAAGGATCTCCGGTTTTAAGATAGTGAGGAGTTAAGAACTAAAAGTTAAGAACTGCTAAGGTCGAGCTTTGGGGATTAAAACAATTCACAATTCACAGTTCACAATTATTGGAGGCAGATTAATTAAATAACCCTTTAAGAATTTATATCTTAAAGGGCTATCTAGTATTACTATTTTATATTATTTATTATAGAGATTATATCATCTGTCGTTTGAATTGATTTGGAATTCAAAGAGTATGCTCTTTGTGCTGTAATCATCTCCGCCATGCTCCTTGTGACATCTACATTTGAATTTTCCAAAGAATATTGTGCTATGTCTCCAAATCCTTCATCACTGTCTAAAGAATTCCTTAATGTAACATTTTGAGACGGTAGAAACTTTCCTTCACCTATTGATGTTAAAGAGTCTAAAACCTCAGGCATGTACAATATTACCTTCCCTACAGATTGATACTCTCTGTCAACATCGGTAAAAATTTCTCCGTTAGCATTGATATCTACTTTCCCCCACTGTTCTACGGGCATATTTAGGCTAATGTCCAAGAAATACCCGTTATCATCAACTATATTGGAATCTCCATCTATTTTGAAACTTCCATTTCTGCTTAAATATAGATTGCCATTTGCATCTCTTATTCCGAAAAATCCGTCACCTTCAATAGCCATATCCATCATATTTGGGGAGTTACTCACTGTTCCTTGTTTAAAATTTATTGTATTTATACTGCTTTTTGAACCTGCATTGATGCTGAAACCTGTTCCTTCAATAGTATTGTGAACAAGTTCTTGAAAGCTAACCTCTTTTCTTTTATACCCTGTGGTATTTATATTTGCTAAATCATCAGAAATAGCGTCCATTTTATTTTGGATCGCTTTTAACCCTGATTTATTGATACCTAACACATTCATCTCATATCACCTATACCCTTCCGATTTCATTAACTGCCTTATTCAATGTTTCGTCCGCTGTATGAAGTAGTTTTTGGTTTGATTCAAACTCTCTGGATATTTCAATCAATTTTACTATTTCATCTACTATGGTAACGTTGGAAGTTTCCAAAAATCCTTGCCTAACATCGGAGTTTTGTATTGTATACCCCTGATCATTGCTGACAAACAAGGTGTCCCCTATACTCACTAAATCATCATAATCATCAAAATCTGTGATCAGTAAACTATAACCCGGATATGCTGCATCTCCTTTGCTGTCATCACTTAATACCTGATATCCTTCAGTTGTCACCAATTGGTTTTCATTGTTCAATCTAAAATTTCCGTTTCTTGTATAGCCTAATTGACCATCAGCCATCCTCACTGTAAAAAAGCCATTGCCTGCAATTGCATAATCCGTTTCTTTATCCGTTTCATATAAATTACCCGGCTCAAAACTTATGACAGCATCATCTATTCTATTGCTATAAATGAAATTGCCTAAATCTACTCTTGTATTTCCATCAGCTCCACCTGTATAGTTGAACATCTCTTGAGACTCATTTGTGCTTTGAACGATATCCTGAAATTTATACCCAGGTGTATTGACATTTGCAATGTTTGCATTGGTGTTTTCCAATTTTTTTTGCAGTATATTCATATTTTTGTTCACAGTGTTGATACTTCGAATCATAAATATCATCCTTTCAAGGTTTAATCTCTATTGTTTTTATTTCAGAAGGATATACCATACCCAATTTTCGTGCTTCTGTTTCCACATCACTTTGATATTTTCTGCCATAGCTAATATTCATTAAAATTGCAGATATAAGTATTCCCACACCTAAAGCAGTTAGTATTTGTCCATTTATGTTTTGTAATTTTTGTACAAATTTTTTAATAATAGCACCTCCCCCTTTTTCATATCCAATAGATTACAAATCTCCTCTAAGGAATAATTATCCTCCTCATATTTTAAGATTCGTTCGTATTTTTCTAATGAATTCTGAGGTATGCTTTGAGGTTCTTCTTTTAAGGACTTTTCTATGGACTTTTCTATAGATTTATATGTATCATCACCAAATTCATCAGAATCTGGAAAAAACAATATCTTTTCTATTGCCTCTATTCTTTGATTTAAATGGTAAAGATCATTTAGTGCAACTTTTCCATATTTTTCATCTGTCTTTATATTATTCTTTTCTTTGTAAACTCCTAATGCAATCAAAACTATCCCTAATGTCATTAAAAAATAAAACATCATTACTCCTCCAATTTAGGCTTTAAATTTTCTTTCAATTTCAAAAGTATTTTCCCATGTATTTGAGATACTCTAGGTATTGAAATTCCTAGAATATAAGCTATTTCTTTAAGGGATAATTCCTCGTTATAATATAAATTTAGAATAATTCTTTCTCTTTTGTCCAATTTGCTTATTGCCTCAGACAACAATTTTCTTTGTTCGATATAAATTATTTCTTCCTCCGGGGTCTTAGTATTTAAGTCCTTAACAGTATCCATTAAATGAATATCCTTATCATCGCTTGAAAATATAATTGATTCCAATGATATAGTGGAAAGAAAGTGCACTGTTTCATGTATTTTAGATAGTTGTTTTTGATCAATGCCAAGTTCTTTACAAATCTCCCATTCTTCGGGAGTCCTCAACAGCTTGTTTTCTAAGGATTCTTTTGCATTGTAATATTGATTTAGTTTATCAATCTTATCCCTAGATACTCTCCCGCCTCTTCTTACTTCATCTATTATAGAACCTCTTATCCTTAAGTTAGCGTAGGCCTCAAAGGGAACATTTTTACTTTGATCAAATTTCTCTATCGCATCCATAAGTCCAATAACCCCTATACTGAATAAATCATCTTGATCATATTCACTACCCTTCACATCTATTCTGCCGGCAATTTTTTTTACTAAGGGTAAATATTTAATTATTAGATTTTCTCGTTCGTCATTTAACACATAAGACATAAAATTACCCTCTTTTTTATCTTTATTTAATCTTGTTTTTTCTCATAATCTTGAAAACATGTCTAATAATTTTTTCTCTGTTCTTCTCATTTATTTCAATAAACTTCATACCATAATTGTAAACAGTTTTGTTTGAAGAAGTCTTTATGTTTTTATGAACAATTTCACCCTTTAACACAAAAGTATCATCTAATAATTTAAGCATAAACACTAATAACGAACCTACTTTAAGGCTCTCCTCACTGGCAAATTTCAGTCCCCCGCCGCTTAGATCTAAAACCATCCCATCCTTTGAAAATCCTTTTATCTCCACAAAAGCTTTAGAAACTTGGGCATAGTCTTTAAAATTTAATTTTGTCAGCTGTTTGTTATCGGTATATATAAACGGTAAACTAGTTTTCACCCTTACATATTCTCTTCTTTGGATAATTTCAAAATTTTCATAGGATAATATCTCATATATGGGCATATCCCCGGCTATACGATTTAATATCACCCCGTCAAAACCCAAGATTCTAGCCTTATCATATACAATACATTTGATTTTATCATCCTGCTTTAGCAGTTTAAACTCTCTGTCATCAGGTGATATGGAAACATAGAGTCTATTCTCTACTAAATCTTGAATAAGCCCAAACGTAATTTCTCCATTTTCGGTTATAAGCTCAACTTTACTCATTAAATTGAATACAGACATAATAATCACCCAAATATCTTTCGTAGTCTATTGCTTAATTGTTTTAAGCTGGATACATTAAAATTATAATTCTTATCGTTTAAAATATTGTTTGAAATTTGGCTAATATTTTTACTTGCAAGGGAATTTGGATATTTTAAAACTATAGGTTGCTGATCCATAACAGCTTTATTGACCCTAATATCATTAAAAATAAATCCGATATTTTCCAGTTCCAATTTTAAAAATTTCTGACATGTTAAGGCTAATTTATTGAAACTTTCTTCTCCTGAGACAATATCCGGTACTTGATTGATTACAACTTTTACTTTATCTTTCAACTTATATATAGAAATCGCCTTCAAATAACTATAAGCATCGGTAATCGCTGTTGGTTCCGGAGTTGTGACCAATATAAGCTCATGGGCAAATATTGCAAATGTCAGTGACTCCCTGCTAATCCCTGCACCATTATCTATTATCAAGATATCATAAACACCTATACTGCTTAATTCATTGATTATTGTTTGCTGCTTATCATAGTCTAAGATTTCCATATTAAATAAATCAGAACCACCGGAGAGCAAGTCTACCCCTTCAGGACCGGTTACAATAATATCTTTTAAAGATATACCTTCATTAAAAAGGTTAAACAAATTCAATGGAGTATTTATGCCAAGTAAAATATTTGCGTTGCTCAACCCAACATCTGCGTCCAAAACAAGTACCCTTTTACCCATTTGCTGCAATTTAATAGCTAAATTAACGCTAAAATTAGTCTTTCCTACTCCGCCCTTCCCGCTTGCTACTGAATAGATCTTTATACCTTGCCCGTTTTGAGTTTTCTCATTTCCATTATCAACCAAAGCCCTTAATTTACTAGCTTGATCAAGCATATGTAAAATTCTCCTCAATATAATCTAATAAATTTTCTAAAGTTGCATCCTTTATATCATCAGGCACATCTTGTCCAAAGCAAAAATATTGTACGGGCAAAGTATTGTTTTCAATAATGCTCCAAAAATTTGTTAAAACAGTTACTTCATCAAATTTAGTCAATATTAAACCGTCATAATTTAATAATTTATACCTATCTAAAATAGAATAAATTGTATCTTTATCAGTAGATACACTTAATACCAAATATTTGTTGAATTCTCCCTCTATGGCATCCAGATAATCCTTTATATCGATTAATTTCCCTTTATTTCTTTGACTAGTGCCCAGAGTATCTATTAAAATCATGTCGCAATCCTTCAATTTGTTTATTTTATAAGCCATCTCATCAGGTGAATTCACCACCTCAAAGGGAGCATCTAAAATATTTGCATAGGTTTTAAGCTGCTCAACTGCTCCTATCCTATAAGTATCCATAGTAACTAACCCAACATTTCTCTTATTGACTAAATGTTCTTTTGCTGCTATTTTGGCAATGGTCGTAGTCTTACCTACGCCTGTCGGCCCCATGAATACATTGATTCTCTCTAACTCAAGTTTCTTTTCAAAACAGTTATTTTTTAAAACCAAATTTAAAAAATTCTTTTTTTCTTCAATGGTTAATTTATTGTCTTCTATTTCATAAAGGTCACAATAACTAACAAGCTTATTTTTAATTATATCGCTTGCTTTTTCATATATGAAATCAGTTTCAATACTTTGCCCCATATCCGTTTCTTTATATTCATTTTGTATACTATTTATATTGTTATTTTTTGTAACAATATTTTCTTCTACTGCAACTGTTACTTCCAATTGTTTCTTTTTTCTAAGGTTATACCATTTCCCAACCTTTACCGTTCTCTGACTAATGATTACAGCATCTTTGCCCAATTCATACTTAGCTCTAATGATGGCTTCCTTCATATCATTAACTATATACTTCTTTATAATCATATCTTATTCACCAATCCTACAGCTTGTATTTCTACATCATTTGGTATCTCGTTAAGTGATAATACCGGTATATTGGGGAAGTTAAATGAAATTAAGTTTCTAAATGCTATTCTTATTTTAGGTGATGCTAAAATTACAGGCTCAATCCCATTGAACAATAATTTCTCATTTAATGTTTTAATATTATCAAAAATTTTAGTTATGATTGCAGGATCCAATACAGGCATCGAACCTGATACTGTCTTTCTAATGTTATTTCCTATAAGCTCTTCAATATCCGGATGTATGGTTATTACATTTAATGTCCTGTCATCTGCCAAATATCCTTTAATAATTGTTCGTTTTAGTTGACTTCTTACATGTTCCGTTAAAACCTCCGGGTCTTTGGTTATGTTTCCAAAATCAGCCAAAACCTCTAATATTGTAACTAGGTCAAATATTGGAACTCCTTCTTTAAGCAAATTTTGCAGTACCTTTTGCACTTCTCCAAGCGACATTATATCCGGAATCAGCTCATCTATTACCACATTATATTTTTCTTTTATACCTTCCAGCATTTGTTTTACTTCCTGTCTCCCTAACAATTCAGCACTGTTTTGCTTTATTACTTCTTTCAAATGAGTTGCAATAACTGTAGTAGGTTCAACTATTGTATATCCCTTTAAGTCTGCTTTTTCCCTGTCTTTTGAATCCACCCATATGGCATCAAGTCCAAAAGCGGGTTCTTTGGTTTTTATTCCTTCTAAGTCAAACTCACTGGTTCCGGGATCGATGACTAAATATTTATTCATATAGATTTGTCCTCTGGCTACTTCATTTCCTTTAATCTTTATAATATAATCATTGGGGCCTAATTGAAGATTGTCCCTTATTCTAATAGGGTTTACCATTATTCCCATTTCATTTGCACACTGTCTTCTTATAGAAGTTATATGGTTCATTAAATTGTCATCATTTCCTTCGTCTACCAATTGAATCAATCCATAGCCTATTTCCATTGAAATCGGCTCTACCTGAAATGAAACTACTGCATCCTCCCTTTTACTTTCTCCCCTTTCCATCGCTATTTCAGCATTTACTACAGCTAACTTTTCTTCAGCTTTTTCATTTTCCATTAATAAATATCCGGTGCCGAATAATATAAGCGATACTATTAAAAACGGAATCGTAGGAAAAGCAGGCACCATTGATATTATAAACATTACAACAGCAGATACCATGATAACCCTTGAAACACTAAACAGTTCTGTTGAAACACTTTTTCCAAAACTTTGCCCGTCGTCGGATCTGGTAACTAGAATCCCTGATGCAATTGAAATCAGCAATGAAGGTATTTGGCTCACCAGCCCGCCTCCAATAGTCAGCTTCCCAAATTTATCTAAAGCTTCCATAGCGCCCATATTGTTTTTGACGGAAAATATAAGTATCCCACCAAGTAAATTTATAATAGTAATTATAATACCTGCTATAGCATCTCCTTTGACGAATTTACTAGCTCCGTCCATTGAACCATAGAAGTCAGCCTCCCGTTGCAAATTCTGTCTCCTTTTCTTGGCCTCTTGCTCATCAATTAGTCCTGTATTGAGATCTGCATCTATTGCCATCTGCTTTCCCGGCATTGCATCAAGGGTAAATCTAGCCGATACTTCAGATACTCTGCTTGCGCCGCTTGTTACAACAACCATCTGGACAATTACTATTATCATAAAAATTACCGCTCCTACAATATAATTGTTCCCGGTAACAAAGTTGGCAAATGCATCTATTACATGTCCTGCATTCCCTTCACTAAGTATCAGCCTCGTTGAAGATATATTTAGGGAAAGTCTAAACATAGTGGTTACCAATAATAATGTAGGAAAAGTTGAAAACTCCAGAACATTTTTAGTAAAAAGAGTTAAAAGCAAAATTATAATGCTTAGGGAAATATTGATAACCAGCAATATGTCCAACAAATAGCTGGGCAAAGGCACGATGATAATCCCTAATATTGCAATAATTGAAAATGCAACAACTACTTCCATATATTTCTTAAATATATCTAAGATATTCTTTATAGATTGCGGCATAGTTTACTCCTTTATAATTCAGTTCACGATTCACAGTTCACAATTCACAATTCACGATTCACAATTGCCGGGGTCATATCTTCCCTTTATTTTTCTCTTGCATTTGATAGACAACAGCCAAAATCTCTGCTACAGCTTTATATAAATCTACAGGCACTTGATCGCCAATCTCAACTTTCCTATACATGGCACGTGCTAATTCTCTATTTTCCATAATAGGAATTTTATTTATCCTTGCTACTTCTTTTATTTTTTCAGCCAGATAATCTTCACCTTTAGCAGTAACAATCGGAGCTTTATCCAGTTTTGAATCATACCTTAAAACCACAGCTATATGTGTTGGGTTAGTAACGACTACAGTAGATTCTTTGATGCTTGACATCATTCTGCTCATGGAAATTTGTCTTTGTTTGCTAGCCCTAAAGGATTTTATTTCAGGATTACCTTCCATCTCTTTAAACTCGTCCATAACTTCTTGTTTGGTCATTCTTAAATTCTTTTTAAAGTCTCTTTTCTGAAACACATAGTCTACTATGCTTAGCGCAAACATTACTAATATAATATTGAAGGTTAAATCCTTTATAAAATCAAGCAGAAAGAAAAATATTTTTTCTGTGCCTAAGTTCCCGCTGTTAATGATTTGATTTATATTTTTTGTTAAATTTTTATATGTCATATAAAATACTAAAAACAACTTCAATATGTTTTTAACTAAGTTGAATATGGATTTTTTAGAAAATATCCCTTTAAACCCTTCAATGGGATTGAGCCTTTTCAAATCAGGCTTTAGAGGTTCTGTCGAAAATATAAATCCGGTCTGTACTAAACTGATGCTTATGCCTATAACCATAGCAATGAGTACGAATGGCAATATAAGCACTCCAAAATTTATAATGTTTTTTATAAATAATGATCCTAAATTCGACTTAGTTATCAATATAGTATAATCTGTCTGTAAAGAGGTCTTTAAAAACTTTAGACTGTTAGAAAATAAATAATTGCCTAATACTCCGATGGACATTATAAAAATCAATAAGGAGGCTGCAGCCGATAAATCTCCGCTTTTCGCCACTTGACCTTTCTTTTTTGCATCCCTTAATCGCTTGGGGGTGGCCTCTTCGGTTTTATTGTCTTTATCGTTCATAGTTTACACCTCCACGAGCCAATAAGGAAAACAAGGTCGTATTTCCTTACGAGAACAAATTCATAAATCCTTCTAAATTTTCAGGTATTAGTTGAATGGTATTTCCTATGGAGTTTATTAGCCAAGATAATGTAAGTAAAGTAATTATGTAACTCACCATAGCTTTAACAGGCATTCCCAGCATAAGAACATTTATCTGAGGTACGGTCTTTGATATTATACCTAATATAATATCCGTAACCAATACAACTATAATAATCGGGATTGCCAAATTCAACGCCAATTCAAATACTTCTGAAAATAAACTTACTATTGCCTTTGCGTTATAATTATTGAAACTTACTGTATTAAGAGGTATATAATCAAAGGATTTTACCAAGGCAGTAATGACTTTATGATGCATATCAAGCATGAAAAATACAGAAATAGATATCCAATAATACATTTTCCCATAATTTGCAGCTGTAGTTCCAACACTTGGATCATATACCGATGCCATGGAAAAACCCACCTGAAAATCTACTAAGTTCCCAGCTATTTCTGCAGCACTAAAGATCAAATTCGTTACAAAACCTAAAGCAAGTCCTAAAATAGTCTCCTTTATATTTAGTAATAAGAATAAAAACATATTATCTATGACATCAATTTCAGGGATTATGGAATTTATTATCAATGTCAAACTAATTGCAAACCCTATTTTAAATGTATTGGGTAAGCCTTTAAATGAAAATCCAGGACAAATTACAATAAAAGCTGTAATCCTTATAAATATCATAATTAATTTTTGCAATTGAAAAGTCATAGCGTCACCTTAACTTAAATTGGAAATTATCCTAAATAAATATGTAGTAAATGATATTAGTCCATTAAGCATGAAATTTCCAAAAACTATTAATGATATCATTACTGCAATTATCTTTGGCACAAAGCTCAATGTCTGTTCTTGGACCTGAGTAGTAGCCTGCAATATACTAATTATCAGTCCAACCACTAAAGATATTAGGAGCACAGGACCTGACACCTTCATTATCGTAATATATGCATTTCTCAATATATCTAATACCAATACTTGAGTCATTATCTCACTCCTAAATCAGACTTTTTAATAGCGATTCTACCACCAAATACCATCCATCTACCAATACAAACAAAAGTATTTTAAAGGGCAATGAAATCATAACCGGCGGAAGCATAAACATACCCATAGACATCAATATGCTGGCTACCACCATATCTATAACTAAGAACGGGATATATATGATAAATCCCATACTAAATGCCATCCTAAGTTCACTTATAGCAAAGGCAGGAACGATTGTTGTCAAGGATAAATCCATAGGATCATCAACATTGTCTTTGCCTGACGTTCTTAAAAATAGTGCTAAATCTTTTTCCCTTGTTTCTTTAAGCATGAATTCCTTCATAGGTATCGAAGCTCTTTCAAAAGCTTCCTCTTGATTTATCTCATCTTCTAAAAAAGGTGTGACTGCTTCGTTCATAACGCGGCTATATGTAGGCTGCATTACGAAAAATGTTAGAAACAAAGCAAGTCCTATCAATATTTGATTTGGAGGAGATTGTTGTGTCCCCAATGCATTTCTTAAGAAAGACAGCACAACTATAATTCTTGTAAAGCATGTAGTCAATATTAAAAATGAAGGAGCTAATGAAAGCACTGTTAATATAATAAAAAGTTTTACTGTATCAACAGTCGACTTTGGATCTCCACTTGGATTTAGAATTTGACCTAAGGAATCTGTCAATGGATCAGCAAATGCAATTTGGGGTATCATTGCTATCAATAAAAATATTAAAGTTAAAGTCAAGAAATTTCGTCTATTCACTTTTCTTCCTCATTTCAAATATATTGCCTAATTTACCTTTAGGATCCGTATGAGATCTTTGAATTTCCATCTCGTCGATATATTGAATTTCTTCCTTATCAAGCTCTTTGAGTATCTTATTTTCGGTACTCGTAAAACTCATAAGATAATATTTCCCACAGATATCCACTATAGTTAATGCTGAATTATTGTTTACAGATACACGTTCTATGATTTTTATTATTTTATTCTGTTTCTTCATGTACCTATTAAGATATTTTAAGCTCAAATTTGCTATAGCTATAATTATTAATAGCACAACTATAGTCTTAACTATGGATAAAACACTTGATAAATCCATTTTCACACTTCCAATCATTGTACAACAAGGTCTGTAATATAAACTTCTTTTACCAATTCATCTTTTAGAGCCAAATTTATCTCTTCTTTCAATTCACCTTTGAGATTTTTGATATTATCTCCCTCAAGTATATCTGATGAAGTCTTGTCCAACAAAATATTGACTACTCTGTCTCTTATTTTATTTACATTGGATTCTATTATTGCTTTATCGCTTTCTTCATTGCACATAAGGGCAATTTGTAGTTTTAAATAGTTTTTTCGATTATTTTCTGATTTTAAATTTACTACAAATTCATTTAATAAGACATCTTCTTCTTTATTTGGCTTAATTAATTTATTTATATCAAAGTTTGGTCCACTACTATTAAAAGCTATATAACCAAATACCATAGTAGTCATAAGAAGAATCACTATTAAAACTATTATCAATACTTTTGGTAATTTGCTTTTTTCATTGACTGTCATTGGTGCTGCCATTTATCTCACCTTCCCCATTTATTATAATTAGTATATTAACTCTTCTGTTGGTCGAACGGTTTGCTGCACTGTCATTAGGAACTATCGGTCTATATTCTCCATAACCCACTGCTGACAATCTATTTGGAGCCACATTCTCTTCGTCAATTAAATATCTCACTACTGTAACTGCTCTGGCAGTAGATAATTCCCAATTGCTGGGATATTGACGGCTATTCATCGGTACATCATCAGTATGACCTTCTATTACCAACTCGTTATCAAAATCGTTGACAAGACCTTCTAATCGTTTAAGTACTTGCAGTCCACTTTCTTTAAGCTCAGCTTTTCCCGGTTCAAACAATATTGCTTCTTTAATATCGACGAAAACACCCCGTCTATTGGCATTTACAGTGACTTTAGCTTCCAATTCGTTATCTCCAATATAATCAACCACTCTGCCATACATTTCCTGTACTTCCTCCGGAAGGGACTCAAAGTCAATTTCATCATCTTCACCTATATGTTCCACATTAGGTATCTCAATATCATTAATTGTTCCCCCTTCAATGGGATAAGGCCCTCCAAGCCCAGTTAGTACCGATTGTAATGAGTATGCTATATCTTTAAATTTCTTAGCATCTACGGTTGACATTGAAAAAAGCAAAATAAAAAAGGTCAGTAAGAGAGACATCAAGTCTGAGTATGTAGTTAACCAGCTAGGAGAACCCCCATTGTCCTTCTTTTTAAACCCTCTTTTACTCATAATAAACCTTCCTCTTTATAGTTATCGTCCTCTCTGAATCTCGTTAAAGTTTTTTGTTCGCTTGGTGAAAGATAAGTCATCAGTTTTTCTTCTAAAAGCCTAGGATTGCTTCCTGCTTGAATCTCCAATATTCCATCGATAATCATTTGCCCTGTAAACATTTCTTCGTCTGTTTGTTCTCCCAAATTTGTAGCTATCGGAATAAATATGAGGTTTGCACACAAGGAACCATAAAACGTAGTAATAAGTGCGGTTGCCATGCCGGCTCCAATAGTACTTGGATCATCTAATTTAGTTAACATGATTATTAGACCTATTAGGGTGCCTAACATACCATATGCAGGTGCCAATTCTGACCACTTCAAAAGTACGCTTTGTCCCATTCTATGGCGTCTTTCCACTGCATCTAACTTTGTTTCCAATATTTCCCTAATATTATCAGGCTCTACACCATCCACTACCATTTGCAATCCGGATATTAAAAAATCATCATTCATATTATTTATATCATCCTCAAGCGCCAATAATCCTTCTTTTCTGGCCTTTCTTGCCAATCTTGAAAACAATAAAACCAATTCCTTATTGTCCCTTTTGGGAGTAAACAGCAGTGCCTTAAATGTATTTGGCAAATTTTTAAGTGTATCAGGCGGAAAGCTGATTATCAATGCACAGAAAGAACCAAATACTGTTATTATAATCGAGGGAATATGTACAAAATTGGAGATTTCACTATCCATCATAATTGACCAAATAACCAGCGCCATCCCCAGCACTAATCCTATTATAGGTGTTATATTTTTTTTCATATACTGCCTCCAAGTAGGTTTGTGTAAATTTTTCTTTTATACTCAATTGTTTTTTCTATAATTTCTTCAGTTTTATTGGCGACTCTTAAAACTTTTCCGTCTGTTAAAGTTATAATAGTATCAGGTGCTTCTTCTATTTTATATATTAAATCATCATTTAAGCAGATTTCTTTCCCATTTACTAACGTAAGAATAATCATAATTACCTCCATATCGACTAAATCAATTCACAGTTCACAATGCACAATTGTTGGGGTCAAGCTTATACAGGATAATTACTGCTTGTCATCCTTGGGCGTAAAGCGAAGGATCTCTATTGTCTTTCGCACATACTAATATGGGATTCTTCGTTGCTCTCAGAATGACACCCTGCAGTGATTATACTGCCCTAAATCAATTCACAATGCACAATTGTCAAAGTTGAGTTTTGGGTTAACGCCTTTGATTGTAAAAGAGGGGGATTACATCAAAGGCGTCAGTTCTTCACCCTTCACTAATTGTTAATTGTCTTTTGTTAATCATTAACCGTCAATTGTTATTATCTCTTAAGATTCATCAATTCTTGAAGCATCTCATCAGAGGTTGTTATGCTCCTAGAATTTGCTTGATAAGCTCTGCTTGTAATTATCATTTCTGTAAATTCATTTGCCAAGTCTACGTTGGACATTTCCAAAAATCCTTGGCGGATTACTCCAAATCCTTCTTCTCCGGCAGTACCCTCTTGCGGTTCCCCTGAGTTTCTAGATTCGGAATATACATTGTTTCCCATCTTTACCAATGCTTCAGGATTGCTAAACTTGACAATCCCTACAAATCCGAGGGACTCTGCCTCTCCATCACGTACAACTATAATCTCTCCATTGTTAGCAATTGAAAAACTATCTAATCCCTCTTCCTCCATAGTTATAATACCCCCATCGCTATCCAAGAGATAATATCCACTGGAATTGACTAAATTACCAGCAGCATCTTTATAAAATGTTCCATCTCTTGTATATCTTACTACTTCACCGGAATCATCCAAGGATACTGCAAAAAATCCTTCTCCTTCTATTGCTAAATCCAAGTCCCTATTTGTAGGCTGCATATTTCCACCGGTCATAATGGTGTCTATTGCCCCTACCTTGACGCCAAGTCCTACCTGTTGAGGATTTATTCCTCCCATTCCACCATCCTCAGAAGGGGATGACCCACTTGAAATAGTTTGATTTAGCATATCTTGAAATCTAGCCCTGCCAGATTTAAAAGCTGTTGTATTTACATTTGCAATATTGTTCGCAATAACGTCCATCTTGGTTTGAAAATTTCTCATACCACTTACACCTGAATATAATGATCTTAGCATTTAAACTCCTCCTATAATTTATTTACGCATCTGTCAGTCAGCGTAGTATCGGCTCCCCTTATAGGTCCGGCCGTTTATCTGATAATTACTGCACTATCTATGTTTGTAACTATTTCCATTTCATCGCTTTGCAGCGCTGTGATTATTGTTCTATTGTTTACACTGGCTATTAAGGCCAAGTCCTTATAAAGCATCAAGCTCTCTCTTGCACCCTTTTGTTCCAAATTGTTCATCGCTTGGTTTAGGGTATTCATATCCGACTCTTTCAACTTTATATTTCTTTCAAGCATCCTTTGTTTTGCATGCTGAGATATTTTAATCTTTTCGTCTTTTATCAAGCTTTCCTGCAAAATCTTCTGAAAATCTAGACTTGATGGAGCATTAGTCTCCTTTGATGCACCATTTTTAACAGGTATTACCTGTCCTCGTTCAACCCTGAAATTCATTCTTCCACCTCTTTCTGTCCCACTTCAATGACAGAACCCAAGTAGTAATAATCTCCGTTTACTTGAAGCAATGCTATGCCATTATGAAACTTAACTTTTTCAACTATTCCGGTAACATTGCCTTCTTCATCAGCCACTGTAACCTCCTTGCCTATAAGGCTAAAGGAATACTGTTGTTGACTCATCAATGTAAGGAGACTCAAATTCTCAGTCACACTTGTAAGCTGTTCTAAGGTAGCAAACTGTGCCATTTGAGATAAATAGTCTGTTTTACTGCCCCCGCCATCACCACCCATAGGGTTTTGATTGCTTATTTCTGCTGCCATTATCTGTAGAAAATCATTAATTGATAATCCGCCTCTATCGGGTACGTTGGATGTCTCATTAGTTGTTTTTTGTCCCATTCTCATTGCAGATATATTATTTGTTTCCATTATCATCCCTCCTCTATGCCAAAATGCTTATAGAGCTTAAATTAGAATATCTGTCAGTTAAATCTTCCAGATTAAATTCTTTTTCAAAATCAAACTTCATAAAATGATTTTGCTTAAATTGCTCATGGTTATTTTTATTGGAACTCCCATTAGAATCAAAATACGAGTTTTCATTTTCCATAGCACCTAAGTTCAATTCGACTTCTACTCTATCCATATTGATGTTTTGCTTAAATAGATTTTCACTTATTTCTCCGACTTTAGCTGCAAACAATTGTTTAATCTGGTCATTATCTACCAATATTTTAGTGCTTATCTTTCCTTTATCCATTTTAAGCATTACATTTACTGTTCCCAATTCCTCAGGATAGAGTTGAACTTTCATAACTGAAGTCTGTCCTTCTGTAGTTGTTTCCATCAATTGAATAATAGTTTCTCCTATGTTTTGTACATTTTCTTTGTGCATAACCTGATTTTCAAAAGAATTATCCGTTTCATTTGTTATAACCCTATCTTCATGAACATAGGTATTGAAAATGGTATCTTTTAACCTTCCGGGTTGATTAGTCCCATCGGATTCATGCTCCTTGAACTTTACCTCTTCATCTTCTGATTTTTTTATAATTTCTCTACTTTCTCTGCCGCTATTACTTACACATTCATTCTTTTTAGGTTCCATCTCAGAATCCAAATCGATATTGTTATCAAATGAAACGTCATCTCCCAATTGTCTTGCATTTAAAGCATCGGGTATGCTTACATGTTCAGATACTATTTCACTTACCATAGACTGTATGTCATTAAACGGCATTTCTTGGATTCCCGGAATTATTGTTTCATTAACTTCTGCACCCTCCAAGGTGAGCCCTATTTGAGTATTAGATGGGATTTCTGCAGCCTGAAGCACCCCGATATTATTTGATACTGGATTTTCAATTTGTTGAATATCAGGTGTAGTTTCATTCTCACATAAAGGCATATTTAGAAATACTCCTAATTTGCTAACTATATCAACTACGGATTCGCCTTCATCTACTGAATTTGTATCTTCTGATTCCAGACCTTCAAGATCTATTTTTTCAGCTCCTTCAATTTCTGTTTTAATTGCTTTTGTCAAAACAGCAAGGAAATCTTCTTGATTTTTAGTTCCTTTTAAATCCTTAACATCTCCTGTGCCATAAGGAAGCTGAATTCCTGTAATTATCATCTTTATCACCTCCTTTACAATTTATACAATTCACAATTCACAGTTCACAATGCACAATTGCTATGGTCGAACTTTGGGGTCTTTTCATTGTGCCTCACACATAACTTATTAGTTGTAAATTGTATATTTATTATGCTTTATTAAATCTAAGTATTGCCATTTCATCTAATTCCTTTTGTTCTAGGGACTTTACATTTTCCTTATAAGTGTCAAAGTCCTTTTCCTTAAGATTTTCCATAATTTTTCGTTCTTTTTGTGCATCAACCAAATCAAGTCTGATTTTTTCTAACTCATCATTTTGAAGTTTTATCAACTCTTCTTGTTTTTCTATTCGATCTTCCAGGCTGTGTTTATAAAGGTCATGTTGTCTCAACTCATAAATGTCCATAACTTCCAACCCTTTTTCCTTGGCACTTTCATATTGATTGTTCAAACGTGTTAGTATCAATTCTTGATGCAACAATTCATTTTGCGATAGTGCAAATTCCTCCATGACATTTTTCTCCTTTATTTCTCTCAATTCCAATATTTTTTCCATTGCAAAAGTATAAATATTAACCACCCCCTATTACTTACTGTCCAGTGTTTCTTCAAGAAGATGTACGGTTTCATCAAAAGTATAATGATCTGCGATATTTTGGCGTAAAAATGTATTTATCGGATTGTATAATTGAATTGCCCTATCTATTTTTGGATTGCTTCCCTTTAAGTACGCTCCTACATTGATTAAATCTTCAGATTCTGCATATATTGCCATATTCTCTTTCAATTCACCTGCCATATTATATTGTTCATCTGATACAATTTCCTTCATAAGTCTGCTTATGCTGTTTTGTATATCTATTGCTGGGAAATGATTTTTAGCTGCTATTTTTCTGGACAGTATAATATGTCCATCCAATATACTTCTTACAGCGTCGGCAATTGGCTCATTCATATCATCACCTTCAACTAAAACAGTATAGAACGCTGTAATGGAGCCCTTCTTTGACATACCACTCCTTTCCAATAATTTTGGTAGCTTGGCAAATACAGATGGTGTATATCCCTTGGTAGTCGGTGGTTCTCCTGTGGCAAGCCCAATCTCCCTCTGAGCCATGGCAAAACGCGTTACAGAATCCATCATAAACATGACTTTTTTGCCTTGATCCCTAAAATATTCTGCTATTGCAGTGGCCACGAAAGCACCTTTAAGTCTTACCAATGGCGGTTGGTCAGATGTAGCACATACTACCACGGACTTTTTATATCCTATGGGTCCCAAGTCTTTTTCGATAAATTCCAGTACCTCTCTGCCCCTTTCGCCGATTAGAGCTATGACATTTACATCGGCATCGCTATATTTTGCAATCATACCAAGCAGTGTACTTTTGCCAACCCCGCTGCCTGCAAATATACCAATCCTTTGACCTTCACCACAAGTAAGCAATCCATCTATAGCTTTTACACCTGTCGCCATTATATTTTCAATCTTTCTTCTTTCAAAGGGACTGGGCGGGGACTTGTCCACATCAGTATAAACCCCATTTAACAAATCTATATCAACTAATGGTCTTCCTAAGCCATCTAATGTACACCCCAGCAAATCATTGCTAATTTTAATTTTCAATGCTTTCCCCGTTGGTTTAACCAAACATCCGGGACCTATCCCTTGTATATCATCTAAGGGCATCAAAAGCACTGAATTGCCATTAAACCCAACGACTTCCGATAGTACAACTTTATCGATTGAGTTTATTTTGATTTCACACACTTCTCCTATAAATACTTCCAGCCCTTCTACTTGAATAATAAGCCCAATAACCTGAGTTACCTTCCCCATCTTCAAATAATGGTCTTTTTTCTTTATCATGTCTCCATAAGTGTTAAATGGTATATTTAACAAGATATTCACTCCATATTATCTATATCTTTAATACTCTCTAAGATTGAGTTTAACTGCTTTCTAATTTGCAAATCTATAATCTTATTTTCATTCTCTACAATGCATCCGTCTTTCTCTAAATTTGCATCACTTAATATGGTAAATATAGTATTTGGACATACCTCTTCCAATTTATATTTATACAATTTTAAATAGTCAAGATTGTCAGGATGGCAGGTGATTACAATGTTTTCGGTTTTACCAAATTCTTGCAATATAGGATTTACCAACATCAAAATGTTCTCTGATGATTCATCAATAGTTAGATGAACTATGGATTCAGCCATATCAGCCGCTAATTCAATTATTTGATCATGGCTTTCTCTAAAATAATCTGAAACCGATTCTTGCGCATCTTCGACTATTTTAACAGCATTGTTTTTAATCTTTGAAGCTTCGGATTTAGCATCTAATATACCTTGGTTGTAGCCATTAGTAAGCCCCTCTTTAAAGCCTTCTTCACATCCTTTTTTAAAGCCTTTATCAAAACCTTGCTTTTTGGCTTCTTCCAATAAATTGTTGGCCTCTTCATTTGCCTTTTCGATTATTTTTCTTCTCTCTTCAGCTGTTTTTTTATATAATTCTTTTTTTATATCATCTGTTAAGCTCGCTCTGATTTCATCCTTAATACTTTCTAAATCCGCTAAATCATCACATTTTTCCTCTTCTTCGGGCGAAGGATAAAAATCAATTTTATTATCATAGGAATTCTTAATTGTAATTTTGGATTCACCTTCACAACATATATTGTTCCCTTTAATTACCCTATACGATGACTGTATCTTGATCACCTCTTCCAATGATGATTTCTCCTACTTCATCCAGTCTCCTTATGATGCCGACAATCTTAAATTGAGCTTCTTCAACTGTAGATAAACGAACCGGACCCATAAATTGAATATCTTCCTTTAGCATTTCAGCTGCACGCTTGGACATATTACTAAATACAACATTAACAACTTTTTCCGATGCACCCTTCAATGCCAAGGCAAGGTCTTCATTGCTTACCTCACGTAATATTCTTTGAATCGAGCTTCTGTCAAGATTTACTATATCTTCAAAGATAAACAAATTGGATTTGACGATTTCTGCCAAATCAGGTTGATTTGTCTCCAAATTGCCGATTATATTTCTTTCTGTACTTCTATCTACTGAATTTAATATATCTACAAGAGATTTTACTCCACCTATAGTCTCACTTTCGCTATCAATGATATTTGAGAATTTAGCCTCCATAATCTTTTCTATTTTTTTGATTATAGAAGGTGACGTTCTATTTATCATTCCAATTCTTTCTGCAACTTCCGTTTGTAATTCAGAGGGGAACTGGGACAATACAATCGCAGCTTTATCCGGTTGTATATAGCACAATATCAAAGCAACAGTTTGGGGGTGCTCATTGATTAGTAAATTGTACAATTGATGGGGATCTGCTTTACGAGCTATCGCAAAGGGTCGCTCCTTTTGTTGGATTTGATTCAAAACATCCATAATCTCCATTGCCCTCTGAGTCCCTAAAGCCTTGGTCAAAAGGTTTTTTGCATAGTCTATCCCACCATCCAAAATATATTGCCTTGCGGACGCCATTTCCACAAACTCTTCTATAACCATATCCCTCTCATATGGTTCAACGTAATCTATATTTGCTATCTCATATGTAACCTTTTGGATTAAATTGTCCGGCAATAGTTTTAGTATAGAAGATGATATATCCGGTCCTAAAGCTATTAACAAGATAGCTGCTTTTCTTATATTTTTTTCACTCGATTTCATATAATCACCTATTACTCCTTAAGCCATGCTTTAATTAAATCTGCTGCCAATTCAGGATTTTCTTTGGCATATTTTTCTGCCGTTAATTTTTTAGTATCATCTTCAATCTCCATTACTTCTTCAGTTCCATCAAATATCTGATCAATATTTATATTTGTATCTTCCATATTATCTTCCTCAACAGAGACTTCTTCTTTTGGCTTTTTCTTTACAAGTATTGCTCTGCCCAACACAAGCAAAACTACAATACCGGCTATTCTTAAGCCCCATGCAATGTAATTTCCATATAAAGCTTTCTTTTCTTCTTTTGATCTAATATCTTCAAGTTCCTTAGCGACTTCATCCTGATATGATTTGTCAAATGATATGCTTTCAACACTTATAAGATCTCCTCGATCAAAATCATAACCAGTGGCAGTTGCTACCAGGTTTTGTATTTTTTCGATTTCAGCTTCAGTTAGATTGCCGTCATACACTACAGATGTTGTCATCCTATTAACCTTGCCCGGAGCTTTTATAGTAGTTTTAGTTTCCTGAGAAAGTTCATTGTTGACGCTTCGTTCATATGTTGAGTTATCACCGTTTTCCCCTGCAGTGACATTGCTAATATTGTCATCAATATTACCTCCTCCAACAAAGGTATTTACGTTTGGACCGGTAGCTTTAATCTCTTCACTTCTTATAACAGGATTTTCATAGGTTATAGTTGTAGTCTCTTCAGCATCAAAGTCTAAGTCAGCATAAACCGATACTTTTATTTTTTCCTGTCCCAATGCGCTTCCCAATAAATTATACACATTCGACTCTAGCTTTCTTTCAAAGCCCTCTTGTATCTTTTGATACTTATCCAAAACATCAAGGGAGCTTACATCATCATTTTCTTCTTTTAAAATTCCACTTAGCAAATTACCTTTAGAATCAATAATCTGAACGTTTGCCTCTGGTAAATTGTCAACTGCTCCTGATATTAAAGCTGCTATTCCTTTTATCATCTCATTTGTAACCTTTTGAGATGGCTTTATATCTATAATTACAGATGCAGATGACTCTTTGGCTTCAGATTCAAATATGGTTTTTTCCGGAATCATCAAGTGAACTTTAGCAGAATTCACTACATCTAAAGACATAATTGACCTTTGCAATTCCCCTGCGATTGCCCTTTGATACATAATCTTTCGGTCTTCATCGGTTGCCATTAACCCTACATCATCAAATATCTCAAATCCGGTGGAATTTTCGGGCATCATTCCATCCATAGCCAATTGAAGCCTATATTTATCGACTTGCTTCTCATCAATTAAGATATCTCTGCCGTCATTTTCCAATTTATAAGACATCTTCTTAGACTCTAAATCGCTGATAATATTTCCCGCATCCTCTAACTCAAGATTTCTAAACAATACCACATAATTTGTCTTTTTTGAAACATATGTAAAGATGGAAGCGATCAAAATAACGATGACAAAAACAGACACCAAAGCAATTTTCTTTTTAGTGTCGATTTTATTCCAACCATTTTTTGCACCATCAATAATTTCTGTAATCTTTTCCATAAGGGTTTGTAACTCCTTTATCTATACTTAAATTTGCATATTGTTTATCTCTTTGTATGCTTCTACAAGTCTATTTCTTACTTGTACCGCAAGTTCTAAAGCCAGACTAGCTTCATCAGATGCAATCAATACAGTATGCAAATCTTCAACGTCACCCTGAATAAAATCTTCCACAAGTTCGTCTGCTTGAATTTTCTTATCATTTAATTTGTTTATTTCGTTGTTGACCATTTCTTTAAAAGAAAACTCAGGCTCTTTTGGAGTATTTGTCCTTGAACTATTTACAGTTGAGATAGCTTCATTTATTAAATTAACTCTTGAAATATCCATATGTATCCCCCTTTTTTAGCCTTATTATTTAGAAATCTCTAATGCCCTTTTTAATATTGTTTTACTTGTATTTAATGCCGTAACATTTGCCTCATATGTCCTTTGAACTTTTATTAAATTAATTATTTCATCTACTAAATTTACATTTGGAAAAAACACATATCCGTCTTCATCTGCATCCGGATGTGAAGGATCATATACTACCTTTAAATCTTCATTATCATCAATAATTCCGGTTACTTTGACTCCCATACTTTTGTTTTCGTATGATCCGTTTAATTTATTTTTAACGGCTTTTAAATTTTCTTCGAATACTACCTCCTTTCTTTGATACGGACCGCCTTCTTCAGTTCTTGTGGTATTGATATTGGCTATATTCGTCGAGATAGTATCCATCTTTAACCTCTCCAATGAGAGTCCGCTTGCATTTATTTGCATTGAAGAAAAAACTGACACATTAACACCTCCCTCTTAAATAGTGAACAGTGAATTGTAAATTGTGAATTGTAAATTGTGAATTGTGAATTGTGAATTGTGAATTGTGAAATAGTTATCTATTTATTTATTACATAGTTCAAATCAGAAAGCTTAGAATTCAGCTGATACACTAAAACCGTATAATATATCTCATTAGCTGCCAATTCTGTCATCTCTAAATCCAAATCTACATTGTTTCCATTTTCATTGAACCTAGTGCCTGTCCTCCTTTTGACCACAGGTTCAGGTACAACCTTTTCATTCCTTACCTTTGCCAGTATGTCCTCAAATTCGACTTTATTCACCTTGTAATCAGGAGTATTTATATTGGCAATGTTGCTTGAAATAACGCCTTGCCTTAATGCAGACATATCAAGTCCTTTTTTGATCAAATCATAACTATAATCGCTCATATGTAATTCCTCCTTTATAAAAAATCACGCAAAAAAACCTTTCGTCTAGGTAACTGGCTGCCATTCCATGGGTAGGCCCTATAGTTTTGCGTCCTTATCTTTCGATAAGTTTGCCCTTAACTTATGAAAAGCTCGTGTGTCGAGGTTTTTATCTTGTTATTGAAATTATATTACCATATAATCCAATATTTTACAACAAAAACATAAAAAAAGCGTCAAATTTTTCCATAACGCTTTTTATTTTCACTTATTTTATTGTTTTTACGTCATTTATATCATTTTTTGTCGACAAAATAAATTCTACCATTTACAATTTCTTATTTATAAAAATCGGTTCCTTATCGGTTTTTATATAACTATTAACAACCTTATCCTTCTTTTTTAGCTGTTCCATGCTGTCTTTTAAATCTTCTTGTCTATCTTTTAAAGTTTCAATAAGTTTTTTTTGCCCGTTTATGATTAGATTTAACTTATACTCATATTTTTCATCATAGATGGAAGTCAAATTTTCGCTTGCTAACTTCTCATTTAATACTTCTATTTCATTAAAAAACGCTTGATTTGTCTCAATCAGATCTATTCCTGTAGCTACTTTCCCATCCCATAACCTAAGATTATCAAGTATTTTATCTAAAATCTGATTTTTAGCCCTAAATATTTTTTGAACATCTATATCCGTTCCCATGTATCCCTCAACTCTTCCAAGTATTTTCTAACTTCTTTTACTACTTCTATGTCCTTATCTATATTTGCGCGAATAAGTCTATCTATCATATAATCATATAATTGATATAGATTATTTGCTATATCCCCACCCGCTTCAAAATTTAATGTAGACATCAATTCAAATATTATATCTTGAGTCTTAGTAAGATATAGATTTACATTTTCGATTTCCTTTTTAGGTAAGGCTAATTCAGCTAACTTAAGATTTTTTATTGCTCCATCATATAACATTATGAGAAGTTTCTTCTTTGGAGCAGTCATGACCTGATTTGTCTTGTAAGCGTTGTTAGCATATGCGTAATTCATCATTTTACTTCCCTCCGTTATTTCTTCTTAGCTCCATTCATAGCATCTATTTGCCCTTGCAGCCAATCCAACTGACTTTCGGCTTTCATCATCGCTGTATCAAGAGCAGCAAACTTCTTTGTGTAATACTCTTCTTTTCTTATCATGCGGTCATTGAAACGGTCTATTTGCTTGTTTAAATCATCCAAAGTTCTTTCCAAACTTTTATTTTTGGTTTTTATAAGTCCATCATTAGATGATATATAGGAGTCTATCTTTGTATTTAGTTTTGCAATAAATCCTACATCTTCATCTCCAACTTTATTGCTGAAAAAGTTCATTACATTTTGCGAATCCTTTGAAAATTCCTCTAGAAGCTTTGAAGAATCAAAGCTTAATACCCCGGATCTATCTTTAGTCGTTACTCCAAGTATGGAAATATCATTTATTGTTGTTCCTTTGTTTCCGCCGAGTGTTTCTGTAACCATCCTTCTAAGAGATGAATGAAGACTTTGCAAGCTGCTATCCCCTGCTAATGCTCCTCTTCCTTCTGTAGTGTAAGAGCCGTCAGCTCCTTTCTTAACAGTTCCGGCTGCCAATTGTGTCTCTATGAAACTCATAGTTGAATTATACTGATCTACAAAATCCTGTACAGCATTAGTTAAATTTTCTGTATCAGCAGCTACAGTAATAGTCGAAGCACCTTGTTGATTTAAATTGATAGTTAGACCAAGGACTGCATCAGTTACTGTGTTAGAGTCGCTTTCAATATCAATACCGTTAATATTTAATTTGGAGTTAACTCCAATATTTTCATCTCTTGCTGCTTTATTTAGACCTAAACTAATTAATGTTCCATTTTCATATTCATTTAAATCTATATTTCTTTCCCCCGTTTTGCTGTCAGTTAAAACCAATCTTCCATCTATAATCGTAGCATTAATTCCCGTGCCTTTAACGGTCTCTCCATCTTCACCCTTCGTATCCTTTGCTGCTTCATTTATCTTTCCGACTATAGCTTTTAAACTATCACTGTCTTCAACATTTATATCTCTTGAATCTCCATCAGCATTTGTTATAGTGAATTTACCGGTGGTAATTCCCAATGCCTTGGTGATATCTCCATTTTCTAATGATATTTTCTCTGAAATATAACTAGTATTAGTAGCTAATTGAGAAACATTTATTTTATATGTTCCTGCTACTGCATCCTTAGAAACAGTTGCACTAATAATTTCATCATTTGATAATTTAGCCTTCATCGAATTAAATGTCTTTGGATTTTGTAGTGCCTTTAGCTTCTCGAAAAGAGAATTCAATCTGGTATTTACATCCTTCCAGGCATTTTGCTTTGCTGTTATATCTGTCTTTTTATTTGATAATTGAACTAAAGGCAGTTTTTCTACCTCCATTAGCTTATCGATAGTAGCTTGATCTATTCCTGAATAAGAGCCTATAAAGCTAATCCCTGCCATTTTTTATCCCCTTTCATCTACCAAAATCCCCACTAAGTCCCAAATACTGGCTACTAAATCCAATATCTTTTCCGGTGGGATTTCTTTTACGATTTCATTTGTCTCATTGTTTACAAGCTTTACCATTATACGCCCGGTTCGCTCATGTATCTTAAACTCAAATCTATTGTCATCTTTAAATATCATTTGATTTGTCTGTTCAATTGCTCTTTGCAGTTCATCTCTTTGTAGATCATATTTTACTTTTTGGATTTCCTGCTGATTTAAAACTTGCTCCTTGGGTCCTTTTCCTTGTAAATTGTTTTCCAATACCTTGTCAGCGGTCTTAGGTACTCTTCTTTGGGTCTCGTTCACAGGTCTAGTTATATATATCATAATAATCACCCCATGATATTTTAATAGGACTATTTTAAATAAAGCCGACCGAAACCGGTCGGCTTATTTTTTACTATTATTGTAATAATTGTAATACTGATTGTGGCATTTGGTTAGCTTGAGCAAGCATTGATGTAGCTGCTTGGCTTAGGATGTTATTCTTTGTGAATTCCACCATTTCTTCTGCCATATCAACGTCTCTGATACGGGACTCAGCAGCACTTAGGTTTTCTGATGTTGCTGTTAAGTTATTGATAGTGTGGTCTAGTCTGTTTTGTGCAGCACCTAATGATGCTCTTTGGGTTGAAACTTTTTCTATTGCAGCATCAATAGTTTTTAAAATATCACTAGTAACTTTGCCACTAGCATCAAGTAGATTAATGCCTACTACATCTCCTGATACTCCACGTCCTTCATATGCCCCACCTGATTTTACATCGTCTGCAGTTAGTACATGACCTACATCTAATTTTACTGAATCCATTCCTTCTATACTAACACTCATGGTTTGATTATCATTAGCACCTATTTGGAATGTAAATGTTGCTTTTTCAAATTTTCCTGATTCCTTATCATATCCAAATAAAGACTTTGTATTGAATTCTGTATCAGTTGCTACTCTTGTTATTTCTACTGCTAATTGATCAAATTCAGCTTGTATTTGTTTTGTATCTTCTGCCGTATTAGTTCCTGTATTTGAAGCCTGTACTGCCAAGTCTCTCATTCTTTGAAGCATTGAGTGAGTTTCTGTTAAAGCACCTTCTGCTGTTTGGATTAATGAGATACCATCCTGCGCATTTCTAACCGCTTGTTTTAGTCCACCAATTTGCCCTCTCATCTTTTCTGAGATAGCTAATCCTGCTGCATCGTCTCCAGCTTTGTTGATTCTTAAGCCTGATGATAGTTTCGCCAAAGAATTGCTCTTAGCATTGTTTGCTGCTGTAAGTCTTGAATAAGTATTCATTGCTGAAATGTTTTGATTAATTCTCATTTATTATTCCTCCTTGAATTTTCATTTGGCTTCCTTGCCATTTTAAGAAACATCGCGATATTTGCTTCTTGATATATTTATCGGAGAGTTGGGACAAAATTTAATAGGGTTTTGAAAAAATTTACTCTTCATTTTGATTACTAAAATTCTGTTTTATCCCATACAGCATCTCCTTGTTGTATGGATCTATTTGAGATACAGACTCATCCATATCCAACCATGCCCTTGCTACAGCTAAGTCAAGACCGTCATCTATATCAATTGAAGTTCTTTTATTTAGCCTATATTTATAAGGATTTGAACCATGAAAATAAGACCATTCTATCATTTTTTCTCTAGGAGCTAACAGTATACCGTCAGTGATTATATAAAGTTCAGGTAATTCTTGAGAGGGCACATGTTTTATTCCTAATTCATAATTTAATGGGCCCCTATCATCCCACAAATACCTTTTTATTACTTCCACAGACATCAATGAATCAAAACCCTCCACTAATTTTTCAAAATATACTTTTATTGCCCTAGTATATTCTTTTTCGGATACTAAGGGTGCAGTACAAGTTGCCCATAAAATATGATCTCCTTGCACGTTTTCACAAATATGACGTACTACTTCACCAAAACTCTTGCTCTTCTCATCACAATACTTTATATCTCTTTTGTGAGTTTCTACCCCTGCAGCTTTTGCCATTGCTAACATATTTTCCGAATCTGATGAAACAACAATTCTATCTATCTCTTTAACTTGTTTAAGTTGTTGGAGTTTATATAATAATAAATTAGTTCCGGCAAATGGAGCTACATTTTTATTTTTCAATCTTCTACTTCCTTCCCTAACAGGGACTACAGCTGTAATTTTATCCATGAAATAACCTCCTCTTTAAATCAAGTAGCATTTTTCAATACTTCTGATTAAATTTTTATTATTTTAATAGATGATTTGTAGCAAAATAATTATATTTTACATGAAATATCTATTTTAATCCTCACTTAATAAAAGTAGCACTTATATATTTTTATGAACAGTGGCTTTTGCTCACTTTATATAGTAGTAGAACCTCTTTCTAGCAGGATCTATCTCCCAAACTTCCTTCGTCCAACTTAATCTATATGTGAGTCCCGTCATGCTCGTATGCAGGATTATATCCTAATGGAGGAATTACAGGATCGCCACTTTTGTTGTTTTTAATTATTCTAGTTTGTAAATTTAAATTCTATTTTAGCTACCATATTTAAATAGAATCTTTTAAAACTATTAATTCATACGTAATTTAATCTCTGAAATAGATAGAATTAAGCAACTGAATTTAAAAACTCATCTGGATATTTTATTTGTGACATCATTTTACTTTCATCATAATCGACATCTTTCAAAATTATTGTATGGATTATTCTTAATAGTTTTCTGCATAATGCTATTATAGCTTGTTTCCCAGTAAGCTGATTTTTTCGCCTTGTAGTATAATAAATGTACATTTCTTTAAATGCAGTATTTGTCCGTATCATCCCAAGTATTACCTGGTACAATAATCGGCGGAGATCTTTACGTCCTCTTCTGCTTATAGATGTTGCACCTTTTACCTTACCAGAACTATTTTCTGTTAAAGAAAGCCCTGCCATTTTTATCATTTGTTTCGGAGTCTTGTACTTTCTTATATCTCCTAATTCAGCAACTATGCCACTTGCCGTTACGAGCCCAACACCCTTAATTTGCATTATCTTCTTTGTTTCATCTAGTTGATTGCAAATCTTGGTTACATAATCATCTATTTCTTCAATTTGCGTAGTTTCGATATCGGTTGATGGTTTTTCAGATGAATCAGATAAGTCTGATTTATATGAACATGAAAATAAGATGGAAATAATTGTGATTACAATGATTGATAATAAAATTATTTTAGATTTTTTCATGGAAATTAAGACCTTACAATAAATATTATTTTTAAATATTATACAGTATGGAATCGAAATAATCAATATATCATGAAAAATATGTATAAAATACATAAATATCGAGGTGTTTTAAGTCATTTTAATGATGAAAAGCTACCAAAAAATAAAAAAACAAAAAACCACTTGACAAGGGAGAGGTAATATGATATACTAATAAAGCTGTCGAGAGAATGGCGGCGAAATGGTCATTGAAAACAGAACAACGAAAGACAAAGCAAAGTCAATTCCAACACAAGACACGTAAAGCGTGTTGAGTGTAATTGAGAAAAGAAGCACCGAAAAGGTGCAACCCAAAAACAGTAAAGAACACTATCATGATATGAAAGTGTAAAATAAAGCTAAGAACAAACACTTGAACAAAGAGTTTGATCCTGGCTCAGGATGAACGCTGGCGGCGTGCATAACACATTCAAGTCGAACGGGGAAAGATGCTTCGGTATCTGACCTAGTGGCGGACGGGTGAGTAACGCGTGAGCAACCTGCC